>Ga0209092_10000526_pt1 | contig 37876 bp, 35 predicted proteins | sample FraStrMetagenome_FD_187446 | JGI IMG/M metagenome (GOLD analysis project Ga0209092, IMG submission 187446) | Marine eukaryotic phytoplankton communities from Arctic Ocean - Fram Strait ARC3M Metagenome (SPAdes) (version 2) | ecosystem: Environmental > Aquatic > Marine > Oceanic | place: Fram...
CCGGCTGGATTTCGGTTGATGAATATTACGAAGATGAACGTCCATGGGTTGTTCCACCATTAGATGAAATTGATGGTGCTGCGCGAGTATTATATCCAATATTTAAAAATATATTAAGTGCTCAAAAAACGAGAAGACATTATAATTTTTTAATCAACTAAAAAATTCGTTAACATGTAAAATATATTCGATAATATTCTCAACGATTTATCATTTGAATTTTTCGATGGCGACACAATAAAATTCTCAAAAATGAAAATATGATAAATTAATTTATTGTCACCGTTGACGCAACAAATATATAACGTAAATTTATAACAAATAATGACGACCAATAATTTAATAAAAAACTGTGTAAATAAAATAAATTCAATAGAAGTGGGCATTTATTTACTCTGTACGGTGTTGATTTTACCGAATGGGTGGAGGCAGTAGATGGACAACCATTATTTATGCCATTTGGCACATCTGAAGATGCTTTACATAATGGATTTCCAGTGATGGGTGGCGTCAAATTTAAAATTTTAGGATTTTCATTTTCGAGTGGACATAATGGATATCCTGGCGAGATTTATACTGATGGGACTCAAATAATATTCGAATTGATGAAAAATGGAGCATCAATAACAACAGAATTATCACCATTTGGTATATATTTTGTTATTGATTTTAAAGATCATCCTGAAGGAATTCCACGAACAAGATACACAAATTATTTAACGAGATTACTAAATAAAACAAGTCTTCCATTAAAAGCATCCGTCGATGATGGAACTGTAATACAACCAGAATTTGGATCGATAGAAATATCAGAAGCATCAACATTATCTATATGTTATCGAGGAATGTATGATGATAACGAGCAAGCAATAACACCAGAATCAATAATTGACATGGATTTTAATAATCATAAAATATCATTATGGTGCATGACAACGAACGATATACAATTAATAGATAATAGATAATAGTTTATTGACACCGAGTTAATAAAATTAATTAGATTTTTCGCAAATAAATTCTGTGATAGATTTTATTTTTGGTTTTTTATTTTTATTACGTTCAATGATGTCCATCATTTTAAAACAACAATCTGCTGTTATTTTGCAATCATATAATGCGTCATGTGCATTTTCCATAATATTTCCAGGAAATAAATAACTATATAAATCTTCAAGTTTTGCATTTTTTTTGCTGTTCATGACTATTTTTCCAGTAATCATTGTATCATAAAATTGCTTTCCGTTGAACGGATCATGAATGCGAAATAATTCATTATCATCAAGATAATAGCAGTCACAATATTTTTCCATGTTGCTTTTTATGTGTCGCACATCGGAACTAACATTATGTCCAATAACAACGTTACAATCATACAAATCATATAAAAAATCTTCAATAACATCGCAAAATTCACATCCGTGTTCATTCAGATAATCTATGCTAATCCCATGAATCATGAATAACCGTTTTTCAACATCTCTGTTTTTGATAAATTTATTTACTTTTTTTATTTCGTTAAATTTATTATCATAAATAATATATCCCAGCTGAATAATTGAACTTGTCATACCGGTCGATCCAGTTTCGACATCAAAAGATATATATTTATTAGATGCTTTTTTATCATCATTTTTTTTATTATCGTCATCATCATCGCTATCATATATTACAAAATTATTAATATTTGTATTTATGTTAATTATAACTTGCGGTTTTGATTTATTATTATCATTAGTGTTAACATTTATCGGCACGTTACATCCAAAACTTTGTAAAAAATTAATATCAAGAGAGTCAGCATTTGGACGATTACCGTTCATGTCAGTTTGGATTAAAAATTCTGCATATTTCAATAAACCATCAAAATCATAATTTTTATCGATCTTGACGGTGTATAATTTTCCGGACATGATATTAAAAACACCGACTGCATTTATTTGGTCGATATTTAATTTATTGTCATTAATGAGAAGGGCACAATATAACAAAACTTGTACAAACCATTCAACTTTAAATTCATCAGATTGTGAACATTTAAAATCAATAACCATCTTATTCGTCACGTCATACATATCAAGCTCACCAGATAATTTAACATATTCGTCATTTATTTTAAAAATATATGAGGAATTCATTTTGCACATGACCGTTAATTTTGGTTCTATAATGCAATCATTAACATAATCATCAATTCTTCCATAAATTTCGTCAAAATCTTTTATAAACATATCAGATACATCCCTAAACATTAAACGTCTCCGTTCATTCATTATATTGCGAGATAACGAAACATCATATATTTCTTTCAATATATTTTTTGTGCTCAATGATTGGTCCATGTATGTACCATATGATAACTTTAAATTAGTAATAAAACATGAAGGATAAGTTCCAACTTTTACAAATTCTTTTTCTGATTGCATTTTTTTGCATATGTTCATGGCAATGACACAATCTGAATGATATGATATAGATTGATATATATATTGAGAAATTGAGTTGGCATTGTAGCAAAAATCTTGAAATAAATTTTTAAGATTATATTTATTATATATCTCCATTTCATTTTCTGACAAAATGACGCTATTAATTATTGACTCTGTATCATAATCTTTTATTTTTGTTGAATTATTTGTCGTATTTAAAATTATTTCTCGTGTTAAAACTCTGTCACAAAATTCACCATAATCTGGCTCTAAATAATTTTCTTTTATCAAGTCGCTAAAAAATATTCGTTTATCGAATAGTGAAATAATTTCAGGCGATGTGGTGTTTGGAATTAATCCTATTTCTCTCATGTGTTTTATTTGAGTTCCTTGCAACAAGTTAACTATGTCCATAACGGCATAATTTAATTTTGGTGTATTTAGATTATCAAAATCAAATATTTGTAATTTTTTATTTGATATTTTGTTATTTGTATTATTCAAAATTTCTAAGTGTTCTGATTTTTCTTTAACGAGTTCACCCAAAAATCGTGACAAAGGAAATTCACTATTATTAACAACAAATTCTAATGATGTTTTTGCACGAGTTACACCTACATAAAATAATCGTCGTTCTTCATCGATATTTTTAATGTTATTATTTACATGTGACGGGAAATAAGCATCAGTCATACCAACAATGAACACATGATTCCATTCGAGACCTTTAGAACGATGAATCGTAGTTATTGTCACTTTATTAGGTTGAATTGTTGGTTTTGATTCGTCTCCGCATGATGATTTTTTATTAGATATTATTGCAACACATGGTATATTATCTTTTTGCAAATATTCTTCGGCATATTTTAGATAAGTTCCATTTCTTGATAAAATTGCAAAATTATCGTATTTATTACTTTTTTTTATTATGCTAATTATGTAATCAAATTGTTTTTTGACGGTTCCACATATTTTAATGGGTATCTTTGCGTCATCGTTATGTATTGATTTCATAGATATCATATTTTTTGTTATAATAGAATTATTGAGGCGTATGCTATCATTAGCCAAATGTACAATACGCGGAATACTTCTATAATTTGTTTGTATAGTGAACGTTTGAACATTATGATTATTTTGATCTAATATTTTATCCATATTAATAATGTAAAAATTATTTGAGCCTCTCCATTGATAAATATTTTGATTATCGTCACCAATAACTGTCAAATTACAATTATTTTCTGCAAATATTTTGAGAATATTAAATTGATGGTCATTGATATCTTGGAATTCGTCAAAAAATACGAATTTATATTTTTCACTTATTAATTTTCCATATTTTAGCATAATATTTTCTCCTTCAACACCGAGTTCAGAAATAGATTGTTTTATTTTATATTCATTTTCACCATAATTCATTTTTAATTTATAACATAGTGAGTCAGCAGTTCGTATTTCAACATTTATGTCGAAACCAAACAATTCAATTATTCTTGATTTTAAGTCATTCGATGCATCAACATTGAAAGTTAAAACTAATATTTCAGATGGTAACACAAATTTATCAATCAAATATTTAATTCTGCATAAAATTGTTGTCGTTTTTCCAGAGCCTGCACCTGCCAATATTCTCATATGATATGATTTATCTGCATTCAATAGTGGATCATTTATTACAATTTTATGTTGTTCGTCATCTAAATTTATAATTTTATTTGAAGCAGGACCAAATGGTATCTGTTTATAATTTGTTTTTTCTGCTAATTTATTTTTTGAATATTCGTCTATTTTTTTTATAAATTCAATTAATCCATCTTTTGATTTTTTTGATAAACCATATTTTACGTAGACACTTAAATGTTTTACTTTATTGTATAATGATATTTTTTGTTCATTATTTATTTTATTAATATTTATATTATCAACGTGAATCATTTTATATTTATTATTTATGTTGATTGTATTTTATGTTATTTTTTATTGAATAAAAATTGAATTATTTATTATTATATCATTATGTTTAGCAATGTTGAACATTAACTGCAATAATAAAATTAATGATGGATTGTATGACATGTATGGATGAATTAACTGAAGATAATACAGTTGTGGCATATATTGATTCCAAAACATGTGAATTTTTACATTGTCACGACTGCACACATTATTACATCGAGAACCAATTTATGAAATTTTTAGATGACATAAAAAAAGCTGACTGTGAAGCATCATTAAAACGTTCAATGATGCACAATTTACCGCTAAAATTACCACAAAATTTATTATTGAACGGAACGGAAATATCACATTTTACACATAAAGATAAAAAAATTGATGCCACGTTACGCAAACCAAAACAATTGTTGCACAACAAAAATATGAAAAATTTTCAAAATAAATTAAATAATATATTGAGCCGCATAGAAAAACCAAATAGTGATTATTTGACTCAAATACAAATGTTATTTAAAAAATTAGTGCTGGATGAAAAACAATTAATATATGCATTCAACAAATATAAATATATTGTAAATCTTAACGATTTTTCATTAAATATATATTGTGAATCAATGTTGGTACATAGTATGCAAAATCATAAAATATCGATGCGTATTTATAATACGTTAATTTGCATACATAATTTTACAAATAATAATACAAATGGCACATGTAAATTGTATAGCATATTTAACAAACTTGAGCTTGAAATAATAGGTGACTACTTGTGCAAAAATAATATATCATATAAATTAATAATAGCAGACAATACAACGCGAATAATATGCAACCCGCAAAATTTATCGTATATGGGAATTACGATGCATGAAAATGTGTCACAAATAACTTTACCAATAATGATAAATCATGTGCGTCATGAACTAACACAATTAAATACGTACCATAAAAAAATAGCTGATTATTGTTTTGATGAACGTAGTAAATACGTTTTCCATAAAATTAAATTTGGATATAAAATGTACATATGCATACCCAAAGGATTTACATTTAAATAATATTTTATTTTATATTATTTTATGTTCATTTTAATATAAAATACATGGAACTACAAATAAAAATAAATTTTGCGATATTCTACGTTATGATTATATTTGTATTTTCGTTAATACATTTTAAATATAAGGATGCGTATCACAATATTCATGATATGACGGATGCTATTTATTTTTCGACAATAACAATGACAACAACTGGATTTGGTGATATGTATCCAATAAAACGTCATACAAAAATCATAACCACGGCTCAAATGATGATAGCCGTCACGATTACAATGATTATAATAATATCGCCCGTAACGTATTATGAAGTAAAAATATAATCCTGAATATTTACAATGCGACAACTGATTATTAAAAAAATTTTATAATTTTAGGATATAATGAAAAAAAAAATATACAAAAGTGCAATTACGAATATTAAAGTTATACATCATAATTTATCGTTAATCGAAAAAATAAGCTTACTGTCCATTGAAAAAATATGTTACGTACCATTACCGACATATAGTGAGTTCATTAAATCTTTTAATAATATGATCCATAAAATCATTTGTATTTTACAACATTACGGATGCACAAAAAAAATAATATATCATTTAGTAAAAATTCATAATAATTTTGTTGTCGCTCTTGCCATGTTTAGCAATTATGTAAAAAAACAGTCAGTCATGTCAGTGTCAATAATAAATCCATGTGATGGAGAAATAATTGATTACGATGTAAATTATGAAGAATATTTAACTTTAATAGGTTCCGGTTCTCCGCTAAATATTAATTTGCACAATAAAATCAGACGCTATAAATATATATTGTATGCGATTAAAAAAAAATTGTATCACCTGTATAAAACTGAATTTGTCAAAAATAAATGTCTAGAAAAAAATAAGCGAATGTATAAAATTGAACTGGAAGAAGAAAATTTATGCCGCAGTAAACCTAAAAATTGTTGCAAAGTCAAAAATGATTGTAATTACGATGATGATATTTCATACGGCGCTGATTTTAGCACAGATTTTAGTTCATGTTCATCATATGATACGTGTAGTGACATCACATGTGATGTGATTATAGATAAGAAATGTGATGATATAGATGAACATTGCGATAATATAGATGAACAGTGCGATAATATAGATGAACAGTGCGATAATATAGATGAACAGTGCGATGATGATTGTTTTGATTCCGATACAACAAGTACATCATGTCATGTGACAATTTAATTACATCGTTGTGCAAATAAATAAATTTTATCCAACCAAAAAATTCAATTTGGAAATATCAACGCAAAATGCATTATATATTTGCCATCCATAAAATAAAATTTATTATAAGTATAAGTTATTAAATAATGACCACAATCTTCAATCATTCTTCAAATCTTTCAAACAACGTGCAAAATTCTCTGCGGTCATATAACGCAACATTTCGTAATACATTAGATGTGAATCTTTACGCTATGATGTCCATGACTAATTTATGCGAAGAGAACACTGGTCATATTACCGATTTAATATCCGTTGGCAAGGATGGTTTATCCGAAACTGATCACCTCATTCGGGGAATTCTTAAGATTGCTCGTGCAGGAATCAATGCTGGATTTCTTAAACTGTCGACTACCGAAGGCAGTGATCATCGCCACTACCTGAGCTTTATGATTCCATACCGCCCATCTATTTGCGAAATTCGACTTGTTGCTGTGGCAGCAGTTGACATTACCAATCTTCTTGATGCATCAGTGAATGTTCACACCGAAGATATTCATGTTAACGCGACCAGATCAGATGAACTTTACGAAGGAATATTTCATAAAAACAACGCTAAATACATACAATGGATTACCGAGCTAACGACTGCATTTCACAACAGCTTAGAAATAGTCGATGCATTCATTGCTTCTGACGGAGGCGCTCAATTTGTTTAAATATATTATTTTAATTTATATATTGAACTATTTAAATTAACTCATTAATTTAATCATTAATAAGTTTACAAATATTGAAATTTTTATTTATTACGTGTTATTCATTGTATTCATATAATAATAGTTTATTAAAGGTTAACATTAACAACATTATAATGGGTCAATGTTTAAGTTGTTCATTTTGTACACATGCTGTACGTCAAAAAATATCACCATATTCTACGTATAATGTTGCACTAAAAGCACCAAGATCATTTAAATATCAACATTCATCGTATAATACACATAAATGGATACCTGGTGATAATATAAATGTATGGCTTCGAAATTTATATGTCGACAAAGGTTTTACAAAATGGATGTTGTATAATGACCAAGTTAGTTTTGAACCACACGAAAAACAACCATATATAGATTTGATAAGCACACGAAACGATGGTCATTGCAAAGGAATAGTTGCATGGAATGAAAAAACAATATCATGGCTTGTTCATTCTGTTCCTGATTATCCGCAAGTTTTCAACGAAAATTACATATCCGAAATACCTAAATCAAAAATTATTTATGGTCAATCATTTGCGCATATATATGTTCCCTATGATGACGCATTAATTGACAATATACAAAATCAACTTCATATAATGCATGCGAATATGTTCATCAGTAATTGTTACGATGAATATAAAGAAAAATATAAAAAAAAAGAAAGAGAAATCAAAAAAACTATTTCAATCAGTAAAAATATAAATCATATCGCAAAATCTAAAAAATTTAATGACGACATATATGAAAATTATTTAATGAAAGAATTTTGTGAAAATAATAATATTGATGATCATTGTTTATGTCAAACGTGGATACGCGGACATAAATATGATAAATCAAACGTCGTTAAACACGTAAAAAATGTAAAATGGACACATGATGATACAGAATATAATTTAAATAATGATCATTCGAAATGGTGCATATCACAAATTGATGACGCAAAATGGGTATACATTGGCGATATCAATAGAATGACATCGCAAAAAAATAGAGGAGGTGGAGGGTTTATTATATCTGACGATAAATTGCATGAACTATTTGACAACATGTGTATTAAATAATTAATATGATATAGGTGGTAATTTAATTGTATTCGTTAAATATAAATAACTATGATTTCACGGTATTGTGATAGTAGCAGATATTCTATCAAGTTGTTCTTCCATTGGCACATCTGATTTATTGAAAGAATGATTTTTAATGACCAATACATAAGCGTTTGTGAAATAAATCCTATTCATAATTTATCCAATATGTTTTTTGGTGCATTAGCAATGGAAGAAAGATATGTTGGCATTAGTGGATACGGCGTTGAACCTACAATTGAATTTTTTGGGCATGTATTTACACCAACAACAAGTTTACAACTAAATGCATCAGTTGAATATTATTCTTACGGAACTGATATAAATAACGAACTGAGCAACAATAATAAAGATGAAATCTTGGCATCAAGTGGAATAAATAATTGGAATGTGTCGAGTATAACAAATATGACTTATATATTTCAAGGAAACACATAATTCAATAAAAATTTGTCAAATTGAGACGTATCATCCACAACGAATATGTCAAATATGTTTAACGGTGCATCAATATTTAGCCAAAATATTTCCAATTGGAGACCAGCCAGCGGCTGTGATTTTTCGGGCATATTTACTGGTGCAATGGGAATGGAAAAATATTCATACTTCGGTGAATTTCCGACATAAAATAATTATTTTATGTTGAACTTTGATATGCAATGACACTGGCATGAATTTAAATTATAGTTCGTAAATAATAAATGGTGTTTGTTGCAAATGATACACATTTTCACGATACAGTTAACTTTTATATAGACAATAACATTGTGTGCGGGTTGTCATCGACTGAACAATTAGAAATATCAACGATACCTGCAACACTTATAAATTTATGAGATACAAGCGCCGTGACCAATATGGCAAATGCATTTTATAATAAAAGCATGTTCGACACAAACATCAATGATTGGGATGTATCAAATGTATCCAATATACATAACATGATAAATGGTGCGTCTATTTTTAATCAAAATCTGGATTAATGGAATGTAAATAAAGTAACATCATGTCAAACAATGTTTTACAAAGCAACAAATTTTAATGGAAATGTCAGTACATGGTTTGATAATACAATAAGCACCGTTAAACTTACAAATATGAGACAAATTTTTCGCTTAGCTCCAAATTTTAATCAAGATCTTAATGGATGGGATGTATCGAATGTTGCTACAATGTTCGAATTATTTAACGGTAATGTGTAGGATTGGGACGTATCAAAAGTAACGTCGGCGAATTCATTGTTTAGGCTCACATCTTTTAATGGCGATATCAGTTCATGAGATGTATTAAGTGTAAATGATATGGAAACAATGTTTCAAAAAACGATTACATTTAGTCAAAATATTTCCAATTAGAGACCGTCCTGCGGGTGTAATTTTTCAGGCATGTTTGGTGATGCAACTGGAATGGACAAATATGCATACATTAATGGATATGGTGCACATCCAACCTAATTATAGTTTATACATATTGTATTTTTTTACATTTTTTATCGTTTGGACAATCATGTTGTTCAATTGTTATTTTTTCATCAAACTTAGTTTGTATATCGGTATCGTGTGAAACAACTAATAGCCATGAATAAAATGATTTAATGCTCTCAATTAATTTTTTAACTTTATTTTTTGATTCTAAGTCGCATGCATCAAATGCTTCATCAAAAATCATAAAATCAGGACGAATGCAATTGTTTAGTTGATTTAACACTATTCTAAAAATAATATTATATATGTGACTCATACCACCCCCATCAAGAGACAGAGAAACATCGTTACTTTCATCTGTTCCGTTATTTCTATTTATATGAATACCTTTATCAGTAATAATAATTTTTATTTTATCGAGATCAACATTAGCAACAATTTCATTCACAATTTTTTCTAATTGAATAACCACTTTTTTTAATATATTTCCAATAAGTCCTGTTTTATTGTTAAGAACGCTGCTGATTGATTTATAAACAAGTAATTCTTTTCTCTTGACGTCTAAATTATTCATCATATTATCATACATTTTTTTTTCGGTCGTCGTATGTTCAATAAGTTGAACCATTTTATTGATTTGTTGTTTTTGTTTAAAAATATTAGTTTCTAATACATTTATATTTTTGTTATATTCATCATATGAGTCGTCAATATTTTTAAATTTTTCATATATTTTTTTATTTTTATTAAATAATTTTAGTTTTAATTTATTTTCGTCAAGATTGATAATTAGATTTAGTTTTTTATTTTCAAATTCACTACGGGATTCCTTTGCGTCTGCTTTTTTATTTTTTACTTCCTGGTAATCATCATATTCACCACATTCTTCCTCTTCAATATTTTCAATATCATTAGATATTTCATTTATTTGATTCGTAATTTCAACATCACGTTCGCATGTATCTTTTAATTTTTCCATTTCGTCAATTTCTTTTTTGTCATTTTTTAACAGCTCAAGCTGTTGAATTTCATTTTCTAACTTTAATTCAACTATTTCATGTTCAGATTTTATTTTTTTATTATTTTCTGTGTCAAGAATATATTTTTCATGGTCAACAATATAATTTTTATTTTTTTCTAAATATTGTTCTAACTTGTTGATTTCTTTATCCAAATGTTTAATATTATTATTCACCTCATTGATTTTATCATCAACATTAATTTTTTGTTTAGTCAATGAGTTTTTAACACAAAATTGACACTTGTTGTCATATTTATATCCATCAAATTCCGCAACAGATACCATAAGTTTTTTTAGTTCCTTGTCGAAATTATGTTTATCATTTATATGTTCCCGCAAAGTGGTATCATTAACATTATATTCATTAAAATTATTTATTAATTGCGCAATTACTTTTTTAAGCGGCGATTTGACTAAATTATTGATTAAATTTTGTTTATCCTTTTTCAGTGCAGATATTTTATTATTTGTCGATATTAATTTTTTATCATGATCTTTTTTCATTGACGACAATTTTTTTAAACTAAATTTTTTATTTGTGTTCGACAGTTGCGTGTATAACTTTCCTAATGATTTCCGTTTTTTGTCTAGTTTGTTTTTTTTATTTTCATCAAAGTCATTTTTTACAGATTCTATATCGATAAACTTTTTAATTTTTGCATTGCATTGACGCATAATTTTAGCTTTTGCTTCAATTTGAACATCTACATCATTAATTTGGATTTTCAAATTATTAATTAGCTTAACTAATAATTCATAATCTTCATCATCATATGTGTTATTTTCGTAATCATCAAATTCATCCATATTTTGTTTTGTTAATTCCAGTTCGACGAGATTTGTTTTTAATATTTTTAAGCTGTGTTGGTTTTCGTCACATGATAATTCTAAAATATTTTTTTGTTTTTCATATTCTTTTTTGTTTGTATCAATTAATTTTCCGATTGTATTGATAACAATATCTGACGTTTTTTTATCAGAATATTTAATGTATTCAGAAAACATTTTTAAAATATCTTTTTCATGTCCTGTTATTTCTCTTTTTTTAGCCAACGAAAGAGATTCAGAATTAGAATATAATAAATCAAAAATTTCTAAGCCAATAATTTGACATAATTTATCTTTTTTTTGTTTATTATCAAGATGAATAAATGAAACACTATTTTGTTGCATCATGATTGCATATGTTATTAAATCATCATAGCTACAAATTTTTTGCTTAATTATTTGATTTGTCTTAACTGTTTCTGCCTCAGATATTTCAACATCGTTTTCAAATAATTTTACATTTGTGCGACCTGCTTTATGGTCCAAATTTTCTATTTTTCCATTGCGCTCATACATGCGTTTAATCATAAAAGTTTTATCGTTTACTTCTAAAATAACGGTTGACGTGCACGATGATTTATGACGATTAATAATGTTTATTAAATTATCTCTCTTAAATTCGCCATAGATAGAAAATAATAATATGTCAATAAGTGACGATTTCCCACTATTGTTACTCGCCGTAAGACCCATAATTTTATTATTAAATAAATCAAAATTTAGGACGTTACCTTTTCCGTAAATCATCATATTATTAAATTCTAAACTTTTCAATTTAATATGTTTACATTTAAATTCTGTTTCATATTCATGATTTTCTAGGATATTCTTAATTGTAGAAATAATCATATCGTCGAATTCTTTTTGATTTTCATATTTATCATTTGGTTGCATTTCTTTATTTACACATTTGACGATTAACTTTATCATTTTATCTTTATCGCGCAAATTTGATATGTCAATAGCTTCAGAATCAACATCTATTGTTGTGTCTAATTTGCACCCACTATAATCAATATTTTGAGAACATTCTATAATTTTAGTTCCACCTTCTTTAACTTTTTCACAAAAATTATTTATGAGTTCTTTGTTAGAAGTTTTACACATAATTTTAATGTCCATTTCTTCGGGAAAAACAAAATCATTGTCTAAATTAGTGTTACCATCAGAATCAATAATTACGTTAACCATACCAAATTTATTTTTAATTGGATAAAATGTAGTTTTCTTTTTAGTCAAGTCAACTAGTTCAAATCCTTTATTGTTGTATGATTCTGTGCGTGTTTGTTGAATTAATGAACCAGCATATATAATTGTTTTTGCTTTATTTAAATATTGGTGTTTATGAATGTCGCCCAACAATGTGTAATCGTAATGATCAAAATCAGATTGATTAAAATATCTATTATTTGTTGTATTTTCCATTTCATGACCTGATTCAGTGACAGAACCAGCAACTGTACCATGATATAAACCGATTTTATGTTTTTTTTTTAAAATATTATCATCAACAATGTCAAAATTGGTGACACATGTGTTAAATAATGTAGTTACACCAAATAAAATATTATTATATTCATATATCGAATCTTCATTTAATACATGCACATTATATTTTGTTTTAAATGCCTTACCAATAATAGGCGTTACGCTATCTATGTGTTTATTATGTATATTAACATCATGGTTACCCAATATGCACACAACTGTTGATATTTCAGAAAGTCCAATAAAAAAATCCTTGACTAAATGAATTGATGATGGGGTTAATTCTAATTTATTGTGAATTATATCGCCTGCCACATAAATAACCGAATTTTCATTGTTTAATTTTAATTCTTTTAATTTTTCAAATAATTTTTCGAAAACGAATTTATATTCTTCTACTCTATCATGTTTTCGCACGTGAATATCAGCCAGATGAACAATATATTTTATTTTTTTATCCGAACGTTCAATTATGTTAAATTTTGTGGGATTTGATTTTATGGATATGCTTTTTGAATCAACTGATTCAATATTTTCATTTTCTGTCACATCATCGTCATCATCGATAACAATTATTTTTTCTTTTTTATTTGATTTAGTTTTTTTAATAACCATATTATTGATAATGTAAAGATATGAATCTTTATGTTATGTTATAAAATTATTTATCATTGATTGCCATTATTAATAATGACGCATAAAGTATACTTATTCCAACCATAGGTATAAATACATTTTTATTTTTAGAAAATTGTGATGCGTGTATATAAACTGCAGCTAATAACATAAACGAAAAATATCTTTCATAATGTGCAAATTCACTTGTATTTTTATGTATATCGTTATAATATGATATAATCATACAAATTTGTCCTACCATAAACATTTTTTCTTCAATGGGTAAATTATTATTTTCATCACGTTCTGCATCTAAAATAGTGAAAAAAAATAATAAAGTGTGACCAGCTATTCCAAATTTTCCTATTTCAACTAAATATTTTTCGCGAAATTGTTCATTCGTTCGTAAGAACATTGCAATTGATATCATAAAATGCCCCAGCGGAAATATTATTTTTTCTTTTTTATCAATTTCAGAATGAGAATATTTCACATACATGAGTGTGTGTGCAAGCGTGCCGAAAGAAAAAATTATATTTTTGTTCATTTATTATATGACATGTACAAAATAAATGAATAAAATATAATATATTTGTCAAGTTTATTTATTATAGCCAATAAATAAATATTTAATTAACTTCATATATGATATTCCACATCATGATTATATTTTTTATTAATTCCACATTATGATTATCTTTTTCATTAATTCCGCATTGCGATTCATCGAATGAAAAAATAAAATAACTCTATTTTCATCACAAATTATGTTATTATATAATAACATGTTTTTTGCATAATGAATACCAAATGGAATTCTATCTTCAAGAGAATGAGCACTAAATGTTTTTAACAACGTGCGGTGATATTCAGTGCATGATCTTATACCTGAATATTTATGCAGTTCATGTATCGGTGTCAATAAATATTTAATCAATGTTGTCATAAGTTCATTCACACAAATAGAATTACCATCATAATCATATTCCATAAATTCTTCATCATAGAACATTGGATGCAAATGCGCCCGAAATTTATCTGTCATAATTTTTCCATTATATGTGTACTTAAAAATGACATCATAAAATTCTTTATCGTTGTTTACAACGCGTTCAACATTTATTTGCATTGTACAATTATTTTTTTCATTTGCATATTTTGCATCATGTATGTGTTCATTGGTATAATGTGTATGTACATGTTCAATTGAACCGACGAATTCTTTTTTTAAAGCCATAAATATACGTATGTTATTGTTAGTTATGGTCAACATTTAACGTTGTAATGCAATTATATCGTAAATTTCAATTTTTATTTTAAATTATTTTTAACGTAACATATTATTTATTTTGATTGACTATCAACAAATTCATTCCACGTATAGCCTAGATATTTTATATCGTCAGCGTAAAGCTTATCTACGATATTTTTAATATTATCATTGTAAAATAGTGCATAATTTGTTGGAATTATTAATTTGTCATAACCGACATCACCAACAAATTCATATTATTTACGCTCATGCATGTTGCTTTTGCTTACCATATAATGATTGTTTTTTTGCGGCAGAGTGTGCTATTATTTTTTGGTAAACTTATTATGGACATGTTATAATAAGTTTATATTATTGAAAATATTACTGTTTGCATTTATTTTGCTACTAACTAAAAATGTAGATGTAACATTATCCATGTTTAATCAGCAGGACATTAAAAATTATGACAAATAAATATAATGATGAAATGGGAAAAATATATAAAAGGAAGCATTGATTTGGATCAATTAAAAAACAAAAATGAATTGCAACAGATTGAATATTGTATGAAACATTATAAATACGATCCATTTATTAAATGGATACGTGATACGATGAAGATAACAATATTTGTGATATGTGGTGGAAAATGTGGGTCGTCAACGTTAACATGTTCGTTCAACAAAAATGGTTACGTTGCAATACACGCTCATTCAAACGATGAGTTTTTGGTAACGCAAAATAAACAAGAATATTATTTGTCCATCTACGAATTAATTGAACAAAATAAACAAATTCATAAAAATATTTACATAATTGATTCTTACAGAGATCCAATCGAAAGAAAACTATCATCTTATTTTCAACATGTGGGAAAAGATGGGAACAATATGAACGTTAATTATCACTCTGACAAAATAAATAAAAAAATATTTTTTCTTGAAACTTATCATCCGCTAAATCATATTTTAGAATATTTTGGATTAGAAAAATTTAATGATTTTGATCATGATAAAAAATACAAAATGATAAAACATGAAAATATTCATTTTATAAAAATTAGATTTGAAGACATCAATAAATGGAAAAATATTTTTGAATCGATATTAGGAAAATCAATAAAAATAGTTCCAGCAAATGTTAGTTCAACAAAATCATATAGTGCTTCATACGATAAAGTTAAAAATGCATATAAAATAAATATTAACCATCTAAAAGTATTCGCTGAATGTCCAGAGTTTAAAATCTATAAAACCGATGCAGAACGAAAACAATATATCGAAAAATGGAAATTAAAATCATATGACGATAATTTTGATTGGAAAAAATATGTCGGTTCTGACAATAAATTGATGAACATAAATGAAATTGAAGCCATAACGCATTATGAAAAAACTAAAATATGCTAATAAATCAACGTAAACATATCATTATTCCATCAGTTGATTACACATGTTCGTATGCAATTCAACTGATTTTGATAAATTAAATTTTTTTTTTATTTTATTTCTTCCGTTCTGTCCAATAATTTTTAATTGGTTGCGGTCATCACTTAAAGTATCTAATATTGAAACCACTTTTTTATAATCCTCAATATCATATATATATCCGTCAACATTATTTGTAATTATTTCAGCGACCCCTCCACAATTAGAACTTATAACAACAACCTCATTTGTCATAGCTTCTAATATATTGTACGGTAGACATTCATCATATGAGTTCGATATTAACACATCATAATTTGATAACACATTATTAATTTGTATATTAATGAACGTGCCTTTATAGTTACAATTTGTTAATTTATTTAATTCATTTACATATGATGCACTACATAAACCATATAAATCAACACTATAACACGAACTATTATCACTAAGATATTTAATGAGTCCGATTTGATTTTTTCTATCACATACAGTTCCTATCATACATATTCGTAAACGTTCACTTACATTATTATTTTTGTTTAGGTTTTCATTAATTTTTATACCGTTATAAATAACATCATTTTTTATATTTTTTATGTATTTTCTGTATTCATCACGCGTTTTTTCACATACAAAAATAATTTTATCACATAACGATAAATCATGATTGAAAGCCTTTTCGTCACTATTCCATAAATCAATTTCATTTATATATGAGGCAACGTCATTTTCGTGAATTATTAGAACACATATGTAACATTTATACAATTCATTGATTAGCGGCAACGATGATATAGTGTTTAAATATACGACTACATTTGATAATTTATTGGTTGTATTATTCACTATATGCACTTCGTTACGTAAATTTTTATTGATGGCATCGATTATATTATTTTCGTTAGAAAGCAAATATTTTTCGCAACGCATATTTTTATACATCTCAAATATAAATTTGGAGGCACCTTCAACAAAATAATTATCATTGTGCGAAATAAATATTATTTTTTTATTGTATCTTTGCGATGTCATTGAATATTTATATTATAAACATTTTAAAAATATTTTATATAAATAAATTTATATTTGACGGTTTTAATTAACATATCTCTCATGTGAAAAAATATTATAGATAAATGTTATAATATGCAAAAAAAAATAAATGCAAATTATTTAAAGTTAATAAATGACACGGATATTAAAAATAAATTTGGTAATTGGATAAATAACACAGAATTATTAAGTGAACAGTTTGTCAATGCAGAACCGTTCGAACATATAATCATACCTAATTTTTTATCCGATGAATATGTTGAACAAATATGCAATGAATTTCCATCAGATTATGAAAATTGGCACGAATATGCTAATCCAATTGAGGTTAAATATGCCTGTGATAATATAAATAAATTGAGTAAATCAGTAAAAGATTATTTTTATTTATTGTCGTCAAACGAAATGATAAATGCCGTATCAAAAATAAGTGGAATTAAAAATTTAGATTATGATGAATATTTGAATGGAGCAGGATTACACGCTCATCCGCGAAATGGACGTTTAAATGTACATTTAGATTATGAAAAGCACCCAATAACGGGAAAACAGCGACGCCTAAATATTATTTTATATATGAATAAAACATGGGACGAATCATGGAATGGTCAAAGTGAGTTATGGGATAAAGAAATGAAAAATTGTGTGGCTAAATATCCTGTGCAATTTAACACTGCCATAATATTCAAAACAAATGAAATTTCATGGCACGGCGTTCCTGAAAAAATAAAATGTCCTGAGGGCACATATCGACAATCGATGGCTTATTATTATGTGTCTGATTTAAATAATGAACATATTAAAAATAAATTTGGCGATGATGGAAGCGGATACAGAACAAAAGCAAGTTTTGTTAAACGACCAAATGACCCATATGATGAAAGAATGGAAGAATTATATAAAATTCGTCCATCGAGACGAATTGAACAAAATGACATGGACAAAATATGGTCAGATTGGAACAAAGAAAATAATTGATTATATATCACATGATTTTTGTTCACATGATATGAACTGAGTTATCCCCAATATGTTTTTAACCTCATCAAAATTAACAAACGAAGGAATAATATTTTCATATTCAATATGATTAAATGCGGTCAACGATTTCGTCATAACATATTCATAAAATTTATAAAAATTATTGCAAAAATGTTCAAACGATTCATAATATATTTTATAAAATAACGTATAATGATATAGCCTATCAGCCACATTGTTATTTTTTTTTAATAAATTTTTATTATTATCAAACAAATCAAAAATAAAATCATCATTCAACAAATATCGTCCGGTCAATTTAAAAAAATTTTCAAATTTTAAGGGAAAATTATTAATAAATTCCATAACATAACACATTTGATTAAGTTCTCCAAATATTTTTATGTTCGAAAAATTTGTTAGAACTGTTGTAATATGTTCATCGGTGTTAATAAAAACATCAACAATAGTTTTAATGACACTTGCATATTTATCACTTAAATTTGTGTCTACGAATATAATAAAACAATCGGGAATTTTTTTTTTAACACTAAAAATTGTGTTTAACGTTTGTTGATACCGTTCAAAATGCGAATATACTGTTCTTACACCACATGAGCATTTTATGTCGCCACACTCAATTTTTGATGTTATTACAACGACATTTTTACGAAATATAAAATGTTCATTTAAAAAAAATTTATCATAATTTTTGGGACACAATATTTTATTTTCATCATTTAAATAAAAAAAATTTTGTGATTTTGTTTTGACCAATTGTTCAACTTGTTCTATCGTATTAAAAAAATGTGCATTATCATAATTTTTTAATCTGTTGTTAATTGTACAATATCCAATATCCCCACACAATATTGGTAATTTCATATTTATTGCTAACGTCAATGTGTACGAATATGTTTCGGGCCACAATGGTGTAAAAATAATTATATTTGGTTTGACCATTTTCATAATGATGTTAAATTCGCGTACAGATCCATATTTTTGATGAGCACATTTTGTATTCGCGTCACAATCTCCTGCAATAAAAAAATCATAAATATGTGATAATTTATTGTACAGTAATTCAACAATCATAGATCCTTTTATCCCACTTATGTTACCAATAAACAAAATCATCATTTTTTTATTATTTGTGCGTATAATATTATCGCTCGTCACATAATCGGGCAATGACATTTCATATATTACATTGTTTTTCATATTATGCACAATATCGTATAACTGAATATTTGCATAATTTTGTGTTATTATTATATCATTGTCATTCATAAATTTTTTTTTTTTGCTTCTTGTTATGTCAGCAAACGATGGATTATTTTCATGTATAATCGAACTATAATCATGTGTAATTATAATTTTCTTTTTGTTGTGGATATATTTGACAAAATTATCAAAATATCCCACAATGGAATTTATAAGTATACTATCTGCATCGTTTATTATGCCTTTAATATTTTCAAAACATTCAGTGTTCATATAGTTATTATTTATGTGTACATCATATTCATTATCATTATTAGTTGGATAAATAATAATATAAATATTTTTTTTTTCATATAATTTCAATATTGTGTCTAAAAAATGTTTTGTTCCTCCATAAATATATTTATTAAATGTTATTATAACGTTATACTTTTTTAATTTTATATTTTTAAAAAATATATTTGATCTGTGTAGCATGCGGTTAATAATTTTGACATCGCATAAATTATTTTCTATGATTTTAAAATTCTCAACATCATTAATTTTATGTGAATTATAAAAATTATGATACAAATCATCAATATCATAACAAATATTTTTACACGCATAATTATTGGCAATATCATTTGACATCGCACAAATTCTATTTTCTATTTTTCCATATTTGTTATAATGTGTTATAGCTTCAACCATAGTCATATAATGCAAATCTTCATTTAATGACGTATACACGTCATAATCAAAATTTAATTCAACATCATAATGAGGAACATATATGCATTTATTATCAATTTGAGCCAATATTTGAAATATAATTTCAAATGATTTATCGTGTATGTTGTTTTTAATGTTATCAATTAAATAAAATATTAATTTTTCATATTTTGTCACGACATTAAATTTTATCCAATAAATATTTTTTTTAACATAGGCAATGTTTTTTTTTGCTTCAACTAAATCGATTAAATTATAGATACATGATGATTCTTTTTTATTTTCATCATACTGATTTATAACATTGCTATCATTTTTAATCGAATATTTCAAATCAATATTGTGGTTCCAATAAATATTTTTGTCAAATATTTTTGAATTGTTAATGCGTGTTTTTATATGATGTTTAACTTTTGCATATTTTAAAAGTTCATTAATTTCATTTACGTTGGTGTTAACGTATGATTTGCAATGTGATGAACCAATATATGCATAGTCATCATATTTGTCGTTTAAATTATCAATGATATCATCACAAATTATAGGTGATAATAAATCGTCAAGCCATTTTTTATTTGTCACGTTGGAATTAATGCATAAAATCCAACGTGGATTAATATTATTTTTGACTAAAAAATAATAAATGTAAATATTGTAGAACGACATGTCAATATTTTTGTCAATAATTGTCACAATATTTGCAATCAGTGTGTATTTTATTGCGTCTGATTTATTATTTACGGTAATCAAAATGCAAAATTTATCTTTAATTTTATTTATTTGTAATAGTGTATCATCATGTATGCCATTGCATGCGTCTATTGCAATAATATTATTATCAATATTTGAGCTATCATTATATTGCAAACTAAGCATATTTATTTATATATACGTATATAAATAATTTTAATATTTATACATCATCATGAGTTGAATGAGATGAAATTATTTGTGTTACACCCAACACATCAATTTCAATAAAATCAACAAACGATGGTATTATATTTTCATATTCAAAATGTGAATTTTCATTTATGTCAGATGTCATTGCAACATTATAAAATGAAATAAAATTGTTGCAAAACAAATCATATGAATCATACGAAATTTTATATAATGACGTATAATAATATAATCTGTCCGTCACATTTTCATTTTGTTTAAATATATTTTGTTTATTATTGAACACATCATAGTCAAATTTATCATTCAAAAAATATCTTCCCGTTAATTTGAATAAATTATTGAATTTTATGGGAAATTTTTTAATAAATTTAATAACAGTTGACATTTGATTTAATTCTCCAAATATTTTTAAGTTCGAATAATTAGTCATAATATTTATAATATGACCATTTGCATTGATAAACACATCGACCAACTTTTGTATATTTTTCTTATAATTTTCGCTCAAATCAGTATCAACAAATATTATAAAACAATCCTTGATTTTTGTTCTGACGCTCGAAATTGTTTTTAATGTCTGTATATATCGTTCTTCTGTTGTGTAATTTGTTTTGATTCCATAAGTATATGGAATTGAATTGCAAATAATTTTTGATGTTATCACAACTACATTTTCGTAAAATAGTGAACAATTATTTGTAAAAATATTGTCATAATATGTTGAAACTGACATTTCATTATTATCAATCAAATGGTAATAATTTTGCGATTTTTGTGTAATTAAATTGTTCATTTTATCTATTGAATTAAAAAAATATCCTTTGCCGTATTTCATTAATCTGTTTTGAATAACACATGATCCTATGTCACATGAAATTATAGGTATATTCATACACATTGCTAAAGTTAATGTATATGAATATGTTTCTGGCCATAATGACGCAAACATCACAATATTTGGTTTTATTATTTTGATAATTCTATTAAATTCCATTATTGAATTATATTTTTGATGTCGGATTTTTTTTAAAGAATTATGAGTTCCCGCAACAAAAAAATTGTATATGTGTGAATAATTATCATATAAATATTCTAAAAAATACAGTCCTTTACTTCCGCTAATTCCCCCAATAAACATAATCATTATTTTGTCATTATTTGTATGTATTATATTATTGCTCATTACGTAATCAGGTAACGGTAATTCATATATTGTATTTAATGTGATATCATGTACAAAATCAAATAGTCCAATATTTGTTGTATTTTGTGTTATTATTATGTCGCTAGCATTTATAAATGTTTTTTTTATTAACGTTTTAAATAAACCAAAATGTACCATCGATTTTTGTGAAACAATATTATAATCATGAGTAAATATAATTTTTTTCTTTTTATGAAGAAATTCAATAAACACATCTTCGTACCCAACTATTGAATTAATTATAATTTTTTTTGCATTATTTATAATTTTTGTAATGACGTCATAATCACAAGTATACATATAATTGCCATTAATTTTAACGTCATAATTATTTTTATTTGGACATATGATGATATACGTATTATTTTTTTGGTATAAATTTAAAATAGTATCTAAAAAAAATTTTGTCCCACCAACGTATGCGTCGCTAAAATTAATAATAACAAAATAATTGCTAAATTTATTTTCATTTATTTTGTTGACGTAAATTTTAGATTCGCAATTGAAATTTTTTATTTGTTTCATAACATATTTTGTGTTATATGATATTTTAAATTTATTTTTGATGCATAAATTATTGAAATAATTATCAAACAATGCATCATCATTAAATTTATTAATTTTATACACATAATCGTCAACAAAAGATTTGTCATATGAACATGTTCTATTTTCTTTTATTCCATAATTATTATAATGTTCAATTGCCTCATGTATATTCATATGATTTAAATCATGATTATGACCAACATATGCTTCATAATTAAAATTTAAAGGAATTTCTAATGGTGGTGTAAATGTCATTTTATCGCATATTTGTGATAATATTTGAAATATTAATTCTGATGATTTACGATGCAACATACTGTTTGTTTTTGTTAATAAATATGTTATGACATCATTATATTTTACAATGACATCATATTTTATCCAATATACGTTGCCCATCACATGATAAAAATTATCCTTAATTTTATCCACATCAAATAAATTAAACGTGCGATTTAATTCATATTTTCCCGTTGTATTATAATGTTCATCAACATCATTTATGTTTTCTATGTTATATTTTAAATCAATATTATATTTCCAATAAATATGTTTATCATACGCACAACAATCATTGCAATGATCAATTAATTGTGCATCAATATGACATCGTTTAAATATGTCATTAATTGTGTTTATATATTTGAACGTGTGTGTTTTACACAATGATGATCCAATGCAAGAAATATCATCAAAGTTATCATTATTTATATCGCGTACGACATCATCCTGAAGTAGCGGACATAACAAATCATCAAACATATTTTTATTGTCAGAATAATTAATGAATAACATCCATTTGGCTTTAATTTTATTTTTTATCAAAAAATCGTAAGATATGATGCTATGCAATGATTCATCATCGCAATATTTTACGTGCAATATAATGTCAATTTTTTGCTCGCATTGTTCCGATATGCATTCATTTGATGTCACCAACATCACGTTGCATTTAAAATTAATTTTTAAAAGTATTTTATCCACATCTAAAATATTTTTAGCAGAAATAATGAGCATTATGTTATCACAGTCAACAATTTTATTTTGAACACAATTTATTTTTAATTCATTTTCAATGCATTCATTTTCGGCGCATTCATTTTCGGCGCATTCATTTTCGGCGCATTCATTTTCGGCGCATTCATTTTCGGCGCATTCATCTTTAACACATTCACTTTTATCGAACGAATATTTTCTATTTTCTGCATATCCATATTGTTTATAATGCGATATAGCTCGCATTTTAGAAAAATTATGTAAATCTTCATTTAGTTCAACATATACTTTCCAATCAAAATCAACTGGAAGTTTGTTCGATTTATGCATATTATATATGTATCATAATTAAATAATTTTATTAATAAAATTATTTAATTAATATTATAAATTTTATTTCATATTTTATAAACTCTATTTTCATTGTGTCCATATAATTGATAATGCATAAATGCTTGAACTTCAGTTTTATCACTTAAATCTTCATTTAGTTCAACATATAATTTCCAATCAAAATCATGCGGTACGTGAAAAAAATTAACACTATAACATGTAGCAGTTTGAGAATCGCAATTTTCCAATTTTTTTAATTTAACATATAATTTCCAGTCAAAATTATCTTCGATTGGAATATTTTTATGTTCATATAAAATATATTTTATTTTTGTTAATTTTGGATATTTTTTATAGAGTGGATCGTTAAAAATTTTATACTTGCATAGTTTACAATTTAAATCATCTGTGCAAATATTTTGTTCATTTGATGGATTAATAAAATCCAATAATTGCGTAAAAAAATATAAATTATTCATTATTTCATTTTCGTCATCTATTATTGACAATATTTGGTTAAATGTGTATGAGTTCGTATATAATATTTTTTTGCAAATATCCTCAAATGATAATTCTCGAGGAACATTAATTTGTTCATACGGATCATTAAATTTTGTTGTAAAATTCAAAATATTTTCAGGAATATTCATGTATCTTTCAGTGCGAATATCTATAAATATATCAGGATTATAATCGTCTATTAAAGATTTATAATTATACAAATGATTCCATAAAAAAAATGATTCTTTAAAATAAAACGCAATGAACTCAAATATTTTATTTGATGTTGTCGAATCTCCATATATCAATATTTTTTTATTTATAATGCAATCTTTATTAATCACGTGTTTAGATGCGCGAGAAGAACATATGCGAAATTTAATTTTATCTATAGTTATTTTATTTGCATATTTTTCATAATTGATATTTTTGTATTTTAATATTGATTCTTCATATTTTAACACGTCACACTGTTCTTTCAAATTTAAAGGTGTCGTTAAATCTCCCATAAATTTATGGGTGCTTATTTCAATGTATTTATCAATGTAGTCAACGTTAATATCAAAACCAAGTAGTTGAATTATTTTTTTTGTTATTTTTAATGAACATTTATCATTTATGTGAGTATCAGAACGATAATAATCTTCATCATTAAAACTAACGCATTTTCTTAGATCAATTATGTCTAAATCATTTATATTGTCGATAATTCTATATTCATTAGTTGTGTCTATATTTTCTGGAATATTATTTTTACATACTATTGATTTATCAGGGACAATAAACATTATGTGGTCATGTTTATTTTTTTTATTTTGCATATAATATTGCACAATATTTTGTTCATTAATTTTGTCGTCATATTCGTAATGTTGATATATTTCACTTTTTAAATACAGCGTATTATTTTCTCCAACGATTGTATTTGCCATTAATTATTATTTATATGCACTATATTTATTTTTTATATGTTGGATGAATAATTTATCTTCCTCACAAATTTCAGTTATAATTTTATGTTGTTTTTCTGAAATATATGATTCATTTATGACTACCTTATGTTCATACATATATGATAATTTAGTATCATTAATATCATAATCAATATCGACATATTTTTTTTTATTTGAATGCACACCATTCACAATTTTATGTAAATCATTGAGTTCAATTATGTTAACATTTAAACACGTAATGTTGTCAATTAATTTCCCTATTGCATATTTTTGCGTCTGTATGTGACCTGTAAATTCTCCGCATGCATTTGTAATGGGCAACGTTACATGTGAACATCCGCCATAATACAAATCATGATCATATTTTGTGCAACAATTTAAATTTCTAACATTTGGAATTTTTTGTTTGTAAATTTGATGCACAAATTGTATATATTCTTCAAATGTTATGTTCATGTCTGAATAACATTTATTATTAAATAAATCTTCATAAAACCCGGATAAAAAACGTTTTACTATATTTTCCACATATATTATAATTTTTTTATACGTAGCGTCATTTAAATATTTATGTGCATCATTTTTTTCGTGCAGTGTAACTCCTAAAAATGCAGAAATTGTTGTAGTACCACATTTTGGAGGCATTATGTATATAATTTTTGAGAGATGATCAATATAACACAACATTTTATTTTATATATTTATTGTCAACAAAATAAATTATATGCTGAGTTATGTAATTTGGATTTTATATCGCAAATATTTGCACAAGATTAAAATAGTTTTTGCTCGTTTCATAAACTATCATACCTAATATTGACGTAGGTAATGTTTTTAAGTACATTGAATTAATTCCTTTCCAAAAATTCATTACGCCATATGTTTTAGTTCTATGTTTTATAATTTTTATTATTGTTTTTCCTGTTGTTTGCTGTTCTATTTTTACGGTATCAATAGGATATGTTATTGTACATGCTATGACACTTCCTGCTGATGAATTTATTACAGTTTGTGATAAATCAGAACCATATTTATTTCGCATAATTCCATACGTTCCTAAATATATCGATCTGGACATAATTGTTCTCATTATTTCAGATTTCCATCCTGTAAACATTTTTGCATAATTATTATCTTTAAATGTGCATTTTATAAAAGTCAGCGTGGATATATTTTTTTTGCATAAAATATAATTATAATATACATAATCATGAGGAAATATGAATGTAGTGCTAATAAGTCCACATATTCTTCCGGATAAAAAAGGATTAATGTGCGTATTTAAATGACTCATAACATTTAAATTGTATTGCTTTATCAATAGGCACTATCATAAGTGGTAACGTAACATATCTATATAATTGTTTATACGAGTTTTTAGAAAAAAAATCTTTGATAGAATTATATTTATTTGTTTGTAAATGTAACTTTACATAATAAAAAGGTTATGCTATAATAACAACCACAACTCCTTCTAAATATCCTGGTATGAATTACATGTTATAATAGTGTTATGGTTATATAACAAATAATTTTTAGGAAAGGTTCATAAACATTAATTTAAATAAAATGTTCATACACATATATATATACATTTGCATTACATGTCTACAAATTATATAAACAAATAAAACTTTTATTTTAACATAATAAACATGTTTTGTCAGCCATATCAACAGCTAAATAATATAAATGAAAGCAATGATAATATAAATAAGTGGCAGCAAACAATTGCTAAAGAATTATTCACGCAATATTATTTTCAATCGACAAGAACAAAAGATTTGACAAAACAAAAAATAAAATATGTCGAACTATTAAAATTTATCGTATCAATAAAAAATAAAAATGTTCGCATAACATTTTTACATATGGCGTACAAATTAGTTGCGCATACGCGTGACATCATTTGTGGAAAAGGTGAATATAATTTATCATATATGATGTTAAATGTGTGGTCTAATTTTAACCCATTAATAAAAAATATAAACCATGATGACTTGACAATGTTAGCAAATAATTTATTTAATCATTTTGTATCGACGCCATACAAATATGTTCACCCGTATGGCTCATGGAAGGACGTAAAATATTATTTACAATATTGTTTTGATGATACCTGCACGGTCAACCACAATGGTAATACCGGCACAGTTAACCACAATGGTAATACCTACACAGTTAATCACAACTATAATAATGACAATGTGTGTTTTTCAAAAAATGAACATATAAAAGCAATCATCACAATTGCCGTTAATCAGCTCAAACAGGATGAACATAATTTAAATAATGTTTCGAACACTGAAAATAATATTTCGCTAGTAGCAAAATGGTTGCCGCGCGAATCATCACATTTTGGATGGCAAGTGAAATATATTGCAAAACAATTGTATCAAGACGCTAATTTTTCACAAAGAAAACAATTGACAAAATATCGACAATTATTATCAAAATTAAACAAACATATCGATACGACTCAAATAAAACAATGTGCAAATCAATATTCCGAAATCAATTTTGAAAAAAAAGTTACGGGCATGACATTATATAAACAAAAATTTTCTTTCTCAAATTTAAAAAAAAATGGTGATCAGAGAACTAAAAATGAAGACAGAATAACGTGTGCTAATAATTATCATAAATTTATTCAAAAACACAACAATAATAAACATAATATAAAAGAAAAATGCATATCAATATATGATTTTGTTTCAAATGCTATTAATTTATCCGTAAATTGTTTAATGTCTAATTCATATAATGATAACGCTCGCGCAACATTAAATTCACAGTGGAAATATTTTTCTAAATCAACATGTGCATTAAATAACGCAATTGTTATGGTTGACGCGTCTGAATCAATGACGCACAACAATAATAATGTTCCTCTATTTAACGCTATCGGATTAGGAATAGCCATCGCAGAAAAATCAAATATATGCAAAAAAATAATGACATTCAGCAATACCCCTCGATGGGTTAACGTAGATAATGATAAATTTGATGAACAAATAAAAAATATACAATACGACGATTGGGGAATGACAACTGATTTTTTTGCAGCATATCAATTAATATTAAACCATTTCGTTCAACAAAAAATACATCCCAATGTTGTAGAAGATTTTGCATTGATTGTATTATCTGATATGCACATTGATGATTCAGGATATGACGAAAATATGTTTATCATTATGAAATCACAATATGATAACGCCGGAATTAAATTATTTGGCAAACCATATAGACTGCCAATTATTATATTTTGGGACTTAAGAAAAATAAATGGTGTACCATCTATTTGTTCAAAAAAAAATTCAATTATGATTAGCGGATTTAGTCAAACAATTATGGATAAATTGTTAAAATACGGCACATCCGCGTTACAAAATATAACATCGTTTGACATGATTAATGATTTATTAAATTCACCGCGTTATAATATTTTAATTGATAATGCATTGTTTGAATCTTTCAATGAATAAATATTGTTGACATAAAATTTGAATATATTCCGTTTATATTTTTAAAATAAATTTTTTGTATTTTCGTGAATATTTAATTTAACGTTTATATTATGACATCCATAAAAATCAATTATTTCTTTATCTTTATTAATCATATTTAACGTTTTAATTTTATCATAACCAATATCATGTACAATATCTATTACATCATTTATTATTTCAGGAGTAGTTAATGTTAATGCATCACAACGTACGCTACTCGAAGAAATCCGTCGTTTCACAAATCGTTCAGTCGTTTGTATAATGTAATGAGCAAAATATGTAACGTTCATATCATTTAATAATTCGCGATGTTTATTAGTTTTTGCTTCATTTTCTAATCCAAATAATGAATTATGCAAATTATTGTGTTTATTGTTCCACGCATCTTTATAAATTGCACCCGATCCCATTAAAATAATAACTTAAAGATACGTTACATTATAATGATATGTTTAATTCAATGATTTGCACAGCAAATATCAAAAAATGAATCATGTATAATTAAACATATTATTGTTAAAACAAACGACAATTCATATGGAAAATTATTTTTTAAATAGTAAAAAATAATGAACATAGCACGTCAATTAATTGAACCATACAGCAAATACAATTACACTAAAATATTTGGTTCATGTATAATTAATTAATAAATTCATGAGTTTTCAGCAAATTATCAAAATATTTTTTTATTCTAAATATGCATCGGCATAATTAAAATTCAACGAACTTTATACAAAACACATGCATTATAAATATATGCGTAAAATTGACGTAAATAATCACATAGATATTATTTTTCTGTTTTGCGTTAAATCTAATTTTGCATAACTTGAACATGGATTTCCAATTATGCATTTATTTGTCACGTCAATTGTAATTTTAATATATTCATGAATTGACAGCGATAATTGTTCGCTTATCGATATAGATATGTATTCACCAATTGCACACATATTTTTGTTATGCTCAACTATGTCATCCAATTGTTTGATGGTATTGTTTGGAAAGGAATCACCAAAATATAAATAATGTGTAGACAACAAAACGTCTTCAGAAATGTCATCACCTATCCGCACACGTAAAGTTTCTATATCATCCCACGATTTTTTTAAATGTAAATTAGGAATAACTAATATTTTATTTTTGCACACTAAATCATCATCGAATTCATAAATGCTGTCTCCAGAATTATTTTCGGGTGACGGTATTTTTATTGCAATACATGACGACATGTTTGTTCTTACAAATTTTGAATAATCATTGTGCGACGTTTTTTTTGTAATAAATGCAATATATAATATTTTACCATTTGTTAAACCTTTTATTGTCACGTCATTTTCAGATAAAATATTATCGAGACGTTCACTACCAATACCTATTAAAATATCACCTTCGCTAATGTTTTTTCTAATTTTCGACATACAACAACCAAACGTTAAAATACCACCGTATGGATTAGGTGCAAAGCCAGTGTCATAACTTAACGGATATATCATTATTTTAGTCATCTATTGTATTTTATTTTAATGAACGTAATATGTCTTAATATTTATTAATATTTTCAACATTTTACAATTTTTATTAAAATATATCTCCATCAATAATTTTTATTTTTATATAAATACATTAACATGTAAAATACCGACTTAATAATATCAATAAACATACACGAAAAACATGAACATATAACATGCAAATATATCATCATAATAAATGCAAATGACAAAATGCACAAAATAATATCAAATGATATCTTCATAAAAAATAATAAAAATATAATCCTTAATCCAACAAGTTTGAATAAACGCCGATTTCATGGTTCGTTAACGGAAGGCATATATTCCAACATAAAATTTGCATTGTCAAATATACGTTTAATCATTTTATTGTTTTGTCAAGCAGAACATTTTTTTATCACGCAATTGATTCAAACATAATTGATGCTAATGATAAAATTATGTTGACAAATGGTAGATTACATGAAAATATATATGTAAATCAATGGCACTGAAAAAAATTTTTCAGAACAAAACTTGCCAAGTATTTAAAAAATAATAATTTACAATTTGGAAATAGTATGCATGAAGGACTTATGTTTAAATATAATGTATGTCAAAGCATCGTTGATTTTATTGATAATAATAGTAACATCAAAAATGATTTGTTTGCTTTTGAAGCTTGTGTTGAATAATTTAGTTTACAATCAATTGCGTTAATGTATGGAGAATACTATGACACGTTTTCGGTGTTGACGAAACATTTAGACGCTGCAAAAATATGGCATTACCATGTGATAAATATGTTTATAAATTAAAACGAAAATAAAACAACAATCATATTTTTAATTTTTAATTAAAAATTAAAAAAAATATTTAATAATTTTTTTTCTTACTGCCATCAATTTTAAATCATTATCAAAAAAATGCGAGGAGATAAATTATAGAAATTTGTTGTTCCTTGTCGTGATTATCAATATAATTTACATATTATTTTCCATTTATATTTTCTATGTTATCTTTATGGTGATGACACATTTTTGTCATATCATTATTTGCGATGTTATATAGCGGTATAATCGACTGTTGTTTTAAAATTATTATGGGTCCAATGTACATAATTTTATTTAGACATACCAAATAATAATATTACGTTCGTCATAATACATTAATAACGTAAAATAAAAATTGAAATGTTATATATATTAAAAGTATATAATATTACCATTAATACATAAAAGTATTATAATGTTATTTAGTGAACAATATCCATTATTATGTGCAGCTATCATGACACATGTAAATAATTCACCTGGTGAATATGTTTTTACGACTCATATGAATAATATAATTTTGTTAAAAAAATGTGTTAATACAGTGACAAATGAAAATTTTATTCCAAATATAACTCGCAACAAAGCTACAATTTATAGGGGTAATACTTTTTTTGTGAAATGTATTATAAATAAATGGGATCTAAGCAATTATGATAAATGTTGTGAACGTATATCACCAACAGGTGAAGAGTTAAAATTTATTGCTGGACAAGTAATTTACTCATCAACATTCAAATTACATGACATCAAAACTATGTATTCAGGAGGAATATATTTTTGTAAATGTCTTGAAGTAGCGTTTTACAATGATATAATTCCATATGGATATACAGGGGTGTGGAAATGTTATCATAACAATGGTATGCACTGTGTTATAGAACAATATATTAATGGTCTAAAAAAAGGGTATCATAAGTATTATCATGATAATGGAGAGCTGTCAGCGGAGGGTTATTATGACAACAATACAAAAAAAAATACATGGAAGTATTATGATACTAATGGTGTATTATTATTAAATTAATGCTATGTTATATTAGTGATACTTTTTTAATTATACATATATTTTTTTATCTACTTACTATAACATGTCAAAATTTACAGAATCGTGGACAGATGAAGTGAATGGTGTATTAAATAGAATAAGATTAAATTCCATAGAATTAAGTGAATGTCACAGAATAAACTCATTTGAGTCTAAAAGTTATAGAAAATATTTCGATATACCCACTATTATTTTATCAACAATGGCGTCATCATTTGCCATAGGAGCAACAAAATTTGTAAGTCAACATATCGTGTCATTAACAAATTGTGGAATAAATATGTTTATCGCCATGTTACATTCCATGAAATTATATTTAAATCTCGACGAAACATTTAAAAACGAACAGGAATCTAGTAGATCATTTGAATATCTTGCACTTGAATTATCAAAAACACTTCGATTAAGAAAAGAACAACGAAATTGTAATGGTCTTGATTATTTAAATAAAATTTATTCAGAATATATTAAATTGAAAGGAAATTCAAAATTATTGTCTAAAATGATAAAAAAAGATTTTTTGTTAGACATCGACAAAAAATTATTACGCGATGATGATAATTCATATTCAGAAAATTATTCACCAGATTTTATAACTTTCGATGATGTTCGTGATCGCGGTCTTAAAAAAAAAGGGAGTACATTAGAAAATTTATTATCACCAAATGTTCGTAGTATATTTAAAAAACAAACAAATGCCCCAATAAATTCAAATCCACAAAATAGTCGAGAACAAACAGAAAAAGATTTACAAAAAGAACTCGATTGTGATTTAGAATCGGGCGGCAATGAAAAACACATCGAAATGACACATATACAATCATCATCTCTTGATATGAATTATGTTGACAGAGATAAACAAATTTTTTCGACAAATGCACGCTTACCTTCTAATAATATTTATAACGATAATAAAAAAAACATGAACAGTGATACACAAAATAATATTAATTCATTCGGTGATGATAATTATGCAAATAATGACAATGCTAACAATATCATAAACGACAGTACACACAATAACACTTCCGACAATCGCACAAATAATAATCATAACATTGCCAATAATGAACATAAAAATGATGATATAAATGACAACAACAAAAATAATGATGTAAATGATGAAAACAAAAATAATGACATCAATATTGACAACACTTGCGCAAATAATGACAATGTAAATAATAATGAATAAATGTGGGTCACTGCAAGCAATAGTAATAACAATAAAAATTGAATTACAAAATGGTAATAAATATAATAACTAACAAATTATGACACAATCAACATACACACTACCACAAGAAATATACTTTGACGCATTTCAAAAAAATATAGGTAAAGGTGACACTCATTTTGAAATATTAAAAAATTCAATACATGTTAAACATATGGAGAAAAATTCTATTCCTCGTTTTAACATGATTGATGTTTTTTTTATAATTATTCCTTATTTAAACGAAATACTCAAATCAAAAGCGGGATTAATGAAAATGGTTGCATATTTAACGAACATTATCAAGAACCAACAAGTGAATATATAATGTGTGACAAAAATGCGTTCACTAAAAGATTCAATAATTTGACAAATAATATTTTACATTTTTTTGATTAGAATAATATTGTTGTTGGTGGGGAGTTGTTAATTTGGCAGCATCAACAAATGAACTTCCAAAAGATTTAAATAATTTTGATTACGATATTGATTTTTTTGTATATGGTGTCGATAAAGGTCAAACCATGAAAATAATCACAAAAATTTGTGACTCGATTAAAGATATCATTCCTGAAAGCAAAAGTATTAAAACAAGTAAAACAGTTACAATAATGATGCCAAAACCATACATAAATTTACAATTCATTACGACTTTATTCAACGATAAAAATGATATATTGTACAGTTTTGATTTACAATCATCCAAAGTATTATTTGATGGAAATACTGTGTGGACAACAATAGAAGGTCATTTTGGTTATCACCACAATACTAATATTTATATGTTGGAAAACATTAACGGAACATCATATGAAACACGATTAAAAAAATATTCAAGTGAATATCGCAAATTTGTTTCCAACGATAGTTTATCATCGTTAAGAAAACAAATAATGAATGTGATTTTGGATTTACTAATTTAAATTTTAAACCAAATGAAACCGCCTAATTTTTTATTTTATAAAATAATTTACCATAAATTCAAAACGTAATTAATCCTTCAAATAGTTGTAATGAAAATGCGCTACCTCCAAATCTTGGATTCATTTCAAAAATTTGCTTTGCATTATATTATCTTGCATTTTAAAATCAATGGCAACACCCACCGAATAATTTAATCGTTTAATTATATCTCTAATTAAAGTCATGTCAAAATCATCAATGCAATCACATAAAACATCATATGGTGTAGATTTTATATTATATAAATTATATTCTTGACATATTATTTTATAATTAATAATACGTTAACCAATGCAAAATAAATGTGCAGCGTATTCGTTTGTGTCAGTAATAAATTGTTGCAATATATCATTTTTTCGCAACCTATACTTAGAAAGTTCATTTTTATTTCTGCATATTTTTTCCACAAACTGAAACATTGGGTTTAATAATCACCGGATAACATATATTTTTGTCAATCATTTTATTGTTCAAACAAAAAATTTTTGGTATATAATCAATATAATGTTTCATCATATATTCGTTAAATTTAATTTTATTATGCAACAAATTATGCGTATCATCATCAACAAATAATATTTTGCATCGTAATTTTTCTTTTTTATAAATTAAATTATTCACATTTTTTATTAAATTGATAAACATTACGTGGTAACATTTAATTTATAATTTGCATAACATATTATAATAAACATGCATAACAATGATGTTTTTGATGATAATTATGATAGCATATCTACCATCAATATAAATAATACTCTAGATAATATAAATTATAGTAATAATATTGACGCAAACAAACGTGACAACATATTTAATGAATGTCACGATGAAAAATATGCAGCGTGTTTTAATTTAAATGAATACATTAAAAAAAATAAAGATAGTTATCCGTCAATTGATAAAATAATTTCTCAACTTGAACAAGATTATGATAGATGTCGCATAACAATTGATTCTCAAAAATTATCGTCATGTGAATTATTTATTGACCATGTACAAACATATCTTTACAGAAATAACACAAAATTATTATACGGAATGACATATGAATCATTAATTTTATTATTATGTTGCCAATCATCATTATGCATGCCGTTTGAAGTTATTCGAAATGTATATGAACATGATGACCATTATTTGACATGCAATGGAACATTAAATGACATAAATATAGATATAATTTTAGGTAACATCGTAACGGTCACAATACATACAATATTTTCTTTATTATGCATAACAACAAATAAAATAACTAAAAAAATATCAACGTGTTTAACAATTAATTTATCCGAAAATGACGAATTTAGCATGGGTATCATGACGTGGTTTTATGTTGAGTGTGATTAATAAAAAATTGAAATTAAATAGCGCGCGTATTATACAAAAACTATAAATGATTATAAATAATTAATTATGGCGGACTATAAAATGTACATATTAGTCGATTCTAATTTAAAAATGACGAAAGGGAAAATTGCAGCACAGGTCGGTCATGTCGTTCAACAAATAACAGAAACAATCATCGTAAATTATTATGAAAAACACGCGGACCCTAGAAATGAGTCACATATGTTAACATATGATAACTACAAAAATTGGAATTCTCAAGGCAGTGCAAAAATAGTTCTTCGCGCGACTCATGAAGAACTAGAAAATATAATATTGTCACATGGTAATCAAATTAAATATATTCGTGATGCTGGATTAACACAAGTTGCACCAAATAGTTTAACCGTCGTTGCATTCATACCAATGAAAACCCATAAAATGACTTACAATATATCACAACATAAATTATTGTAAATGTGTATTATGTGGCAAAAATAATATAAATTTTACAGAAAATAACGGTACTAATTTAAATTTATGTAATGGCACTCAATGTTGTGACGCTAATGTGTGCATTAAGTTTAATTCATTTGTAAAAAAAAATGATATACAAATAAAAAATAAAAATAAAGTTGATAATTCAAATGTTGCTCAATATTGTGACGATAACGTGTGTATAACATGTGGTTCATTTATGCATAAAACATGTTATGATAATAAATACAGCAAATTAGGTTACACGCGTTGTCCAATATGTAACATCGGAAAAAACATCAGAACCAACTACAATTGTTGGAACACTAATAACATCTTATCACAATAAAACAAACACTAAATAAATATTTTTTTATGAATAAAATTGAAATTGAAATTTAAATTAAAATATTATTTATTTCGTTAACACATAAATAATAAAATAACCACATAATGATTCCATACATTATACGCAACGTTAATAATATTTTTTTAGAACGACCAAAATGTTCATTATGTAATTATGATTTTGCAAGTGATTCTATCATTCGTCCAGACATTTGTTATAATTTAAAATGTGTTAAATGTAAAAAAATAATGCACACACAATGTTATAACGATACGGATATAAATAACAGAGGATATACATTATGTCCACTATGTGATAAAGTTGGATGCATAGCAACTAATCAAACAAAAATTAATTGCATATATATAAATGGACATATTATTCCTATTTAATGAATTATTTAATAGAACGAAAATTCACACATGATGCTCAACAATTATGTGTCAATAATTTTATGCATTGTTTTTTATATTTTTCGTCAACATATTCTAATGCTTCTTTATCGTTTTTAACCGCACATACACATATTTGTTCAGTCTGATTTCGAACATACATTAACGAAGACCCATAATTTTGAACACCAGCAATACATATATCTTCACTTTGATATTTTATAAACCTCATAGCGTTACCATTATATGTCGCCGCTTTTAGACA
>Ga0209092_10000531_pt1 | contig 37762 bp, 32 predicted proteins | sample FraStrMetagenome_FD_187446 | JGI IMG/M metagenome (GOLD analysis project Ga0209092, IMG submission 187446) | Marine eukaryotic phytoplankton communities from Arctic Ocean - Fram Strait ARC3M Metagenome (SPAdes) (version 2) | ecosystem: Environmental > Aquatic > Marine > Oceanic | place: Fram...
GAGTATTATAGGTCTGCTATCATGGTAGACCTCATCCTCGAATGGTAGTCCGGCATACCTCAACGGTATACCTCTACCATACCACTTTGGTAGACATCTGCCACATCTACCCGGAACCCTACATGTGACACACATAGGATCTAGTTTTTGTAAAAAAAAGGAAAATGTACCAGGGACGTAATTATCGTAAATTATTTTCGGAGAACATACGAAATTTTCTGAGACGCATCTTGGGGTGACTTCCTAAACGAGTACGAGTGACACTTATTACTCGTACACTGTAACAATTCTTCTGTGGTTCCTACACATACTCATACTTCATACACACAACACACACACACACGAACACTGTGTAATAAAAATTTGGGAAAGAACTTTGTATCTCTGTGTGGCAAACAACAACATCAAACATTATCAACGCTTTCTTATTTGAATACCATCTACACAAACTCACCGTCCATCGAGTTCATCTTTCATCCATACACATTGACGACAAACCTTTTGCATTTTTGTATTTTGTTGAAAGAAGGTACATTGTATACGAATATCTAATATGAGCGACGATAAAACGAAGTCCAATTCCAACGAGAAGGTGAATAATGGCTTTCCATTGGAAGAGCTTGTCGAATCTCTCTCACAGAATCCGCAACTGATTTCGATCATTGAGGTACGTGCAAAGTTTCAGCGCTCTGGAGAGAGAGAGAGAGAGAGAGAGTTGTTATTGTTGTTATCATTATTTCTTTCGTGTCCGTACGAACATACTAGTAGCATGTCACTGAGTCCGTTCCTCTTGAAATGTATTGTGTATTATTTTATTCCTCTAGATGATTTGTAGGAATCCTGATGTGTGTATGTATGTGTGTGTGATTGAGGATGTGAGAGATCCCAAAGATCCTTTTCATGTGAATGATTAAATGTGATGCGTGTTCTCACTAGGTGAGGTGTTTGTTTTGGATATATAGGAGCAGATAGCTAATGTGATTGGAACAGAAGATGGTATCGATGCGCAATCAGTGGATTGTGGAGAGATCACACGTCGAGTGATTCGACAGGTTGCACAAAATTCGACCCGGCAGCAGCACTCGAATGTTCCCAGTGGGGCAAGTGTTGCGAGTAACAAGAGTAATAAGTCGGTTACGTTTAGCAGTATTAGTGCGTCTATATATCCTTCCGATTTTTCAGGTGGAGATGTGATGAGCAGACCATTGGCTCCTCCTCAACAAGAAGAACCTAGCCATGAAAGTGCTGAGGAGCCTTTGCTACCAGCTGATCAAATTGATGCCGAATACAGCGCAAACGAGGATGCGGTTTCAGCTCTGTCGGAAAGGTCTGTATCGTTATCGGGGGAACCAACGGCATCTGGAGATAGTAGTATAGCTTCTGTATCAAATCACGGTGGGCGTCATGATAGAACTGGGGCGGGATCAGGAAAGCAAGTCTTGTTTTCAGCGATCAACCCAAGTCCAAACCTTGCGCTTGTCTGCGATGAAAACGATGACCATATTCTCGAAGGCCACAAGGTTTCGTTTACGTTTGATAACGAAGTAACTTTGCAAGCAGGAAATTTTCAGGGTTTATCCAGCAGGGGGTCTCGAAGCGGTTTGTCCTCACCATCCTACGAACCGCCAGCGTCCCCGCCTCGTTCCCGCTCTAGTTCAGTGGGCGTATCTATTAACGATTCTACAATTGAAGTTATTTCTGAAGTAGCTGCAAGATTAAGATCCGAGAACAGTGACGAGGGTTCAGTTGGGGTGAGTGGAATATCTCATTTAGAATATCGTAAATACTCAAGGACTTCTGATATTTTTAGGCTGGTGGACGTACTAATCGAGTTCACTTTTCGGCAATGAAAGAAACTGTGTCTGCAAAAAGCGCAACCATAAATGATAATGTTGTCAATAATGCAGAGGATGATTCCATTCATCATGTTCACTTCGCGGGAAATGTGGCAGAAGTTGCTATGTCGCAGGAGGCGGGTAGAGATATGAATACCGAAGAAGAAATGAGATCGGTTGCGGAAAGGTTAAGGAGAATTATTCGAAGAGCCGAGGAACTTGGTAATTTAACTTTGGAAGATGCTTTTGCCCAATTAGATATCGATCATTCTGGTATTATTTCTGCGGAAGAACTTCAAACAAGCCTACGAAGATTAGGAAGCACGTTTGAGTTTACAGTAGAAGAGTGCTCTTCTCTTCTAGTTTGCTTAACTGGGCATGAAAATAGTGAAGGGATGAATTTGTTATCTTTTTATCGTGCAATGGGACGTAGATCTCCACCTATGCCAGAAACTGAGTCATCGACAGTGGCGCACATGGATTTGTCAGAAAGCCCTGCGGTACATGCAGACAACGCTGCGAGTCGCTTACGATCGTATATCTTGCAAACAGAGCAAGAAGGATCGAGCTCTGTCATACAGAGCACTTTTCGCTTTTTGGACACTGATAATTCTGGTTTTATTACCGCGAGTGAGTTTCATGATGGCCTCAGAAATCTTGGTAGTACAGATGAGAACCCGCCGCTTGATGATGAGGATTGTGAGGAACTTGTCACTATATTTGACGCCAATGACGATGGAAAAGTATCTTTAATTGATTTCTACCGTTTCATGGGAAGACGCTCGCCTCCTCTACCAGACTCTACGAATATTGATGACCAGGCAGTAAAGCGAGATAAAAGTAAAACGTCAGCCGATGAAAGCGTAACGGAACATGATCACTTCCGTGATTTTTTTGGTAAAAAGAAACGTGACGACGAGGATGATGAAAGTGGAGTAGGAGGAGGTGGTAATATGTCCTCTGGTAGCTCCTCTATGCGAATTGTGGCTTCAAGTACTAATAATTCGCAAAATGATAGCAACTCTTCGTCGAATGAAAATAATGGCAGTGGGAGAGTTGCCAGTCAAGAAAGTCACTCGGCACGGCTCGCAGTATGTGAGAATTTGCCTGTCGTAGGTGCAGTGGAGGTAGTTATCGACCGCCCTGCTTCCTTACCTGGTGTCATTCTTCCTTTTCTCTTGAACGACACACAATCTGGCGAAGAAAAGAACTATGCGGATAGTAGCTCTTTAAGTGAATGCGATCGGATAAGTAGAGATGACTGCGAATTCTCAAATTTGATGTCTGTGAACTGTCAGGGTGATAAAGAGAGTCGAATCCAAGCGACAACAAGCAATACCTGTGCCAATAACAGGACTTCAGCAATTATCGAGAGAGCCATTATTGAAATTGATTATGAACGAACGTCATCACCTATAGACAACCTGGCTATTTCCTCCTTATCGGTCAATACATTTTCAGCATTTGACTTAATTTCTCCCAGTCTACGAAGATCCATTTACAATTCATCGCCAATTGATACTCATAGGATCTCCAATAGATCTTCATTGTCACATCCAGCTGTAGAACTGAGTTATGATGAAGTAAATGACGAAATTCAAGTTTTAAATGATGAAAATCGTGCACGATGCACACGAGTTAATGTATGACAAGTTAATGTTTAAATAAAAATACTGTGTAATTTAACGGAGGATGTATGTTCAAAATCATTAGTTAGATGAGGTGAAAAACACCCTTGGCATTACTATAAGGACAGACAAAACCCGGTACCCTTGTTCAACCTCCAGTCTCCGTAATTCCAGGAGATTACTTGTTGAAAAATACTGTTTATCAATATTTCACCTTCGATTATTGATCTATTGATGTTAGAAGGGTATGATATTTAGCATTTCAGCAAGTGAAAACTAAAGATTTGGCTATCTGCTGGATTGCTTTAATGAAATGATCATACTGATCATTCGGGTAATTTTGCCTTACACGTCGTCAGAGATAAAGTTGTTATCCATCGTCTGATGTGTGGTTCTAAACAGCTTCTGCATGCGAGTTTATTTATAACAGTTTTATTTCGGTTCGCTAGTAGATACCTGTTTTCTATCACGCTTTTTATCTGTTAGTGAAAGCAGTGTGTTAATGTGTTTTCATCCCATGATTACTTTTCTAAATCTCAAGAACTGTTTCCCTTCTAAAGGCTTGGTAAAATAGTCCGCTAGGATGTCATTCGTCTTACAATACTCAATTCTGAGTTCGTTCTTGTCCACTCTGTCCTTCACAAAAAATAACTGATTGAGACATGTCTCGAGTTGCCGGTACATAAGTTCCGCCAGTTATTCTTCATCTTAATGGCGCTCATATTGTCCTGATATAAGATTTTGTTCTTGATTTCGTAACTTTGTGCTTCCAAAAATTTGATTAACTGTATTTCATATGGCACGTATTCACTGACTCCGATTACTTCTGTTTCCGTGGAACTTTAGTTATTAAACTTTTGTTTTGGTGCACGAGCGTGTACGACTCTCCAACCGAAAGGCGTGGCACCACCAGTGCGTCCTCTCATGTTTGTATGCACGGCATCCGTCAACAAATGTTCGAAGCGATTTTAAACTATTAGCTACCATAACCCTTCCATCGTTTTTTGTTATGTTTAAGGACACTTACTACTATATTTAGCTTCATCCATTCTTCCTCCGTTGATTCTTAATTAAACTGGTATACATACGAAAGAAAACACACCCCTATTCCCAGGTCTGGTCATGACCGTCGTGTGATCCATAGCAATTTTGCAACAAGTTTGTGGAAACTTTCCGCCTTCTCCTCCGATAACTTATGTGACTTTATAATTACATTAATAAATTTGCTCTTCGCAGGGTTTACAACATCTTCTCTAGATCAGTTATATCATGACTTCTTCTTGGTGTCGAGGAAGCGAACGAATTTTATACAAGAGTTATTAATAAAAGTTGATCATTTCACAGTCATCACGTGAATTTCGGTGCGTATCTGCGTCTGCGTATCACATTCACACCATTCTCCCCAGGTGCGCGTTGAGAATAAATTAGCCGGGACAAGTACGACTGCCAGTCTGCCAGTTCAGACGAACTCTCTAAATTATGCGAACCGCGTGATGAGAAAATAGATGGATTTATGCGCCTTGATGCTGATGTTATAAGATATTCCAAGAAAAACTGTAAAACAAGATGACGACCAGCGATCGAACAGCTCTCAACGCCAGCATTGGACTGTTAAGCGGCGAAGCGCTGAAGCCTCAGGAAGTCTTTCGTAAGGATTACGCGCCGTTGCCGTACCTCGTCGAGGAGACAAGGTTGAACTTTGACTTACGTGATGGTAAAACGACGGTCGTGGCCGAATTGAAGATTGTGCCTAACTCTGCAGCGACTGAGGCTTCGGGCAAAGATTTCGTGTTAGATGGGGAAGAGGATTCGGTGAAGTTGTTTTCGCTAAAGGTTGGTGGCAAGGATCTGGTGAAGGGTGAGGATTACGAGCTGGTACCTGGGAAGCTGATCCTAAAGGAGCATTTGTTTGCGGAACTGGAGACTGGTGATTCGTTTGTTTCGTTGCAAACCGAAGTCGAGATTGTTCCCGAAGCAAATACACAACTCAGTGGTCTGTACAAGAGCGGGGGTATGTACTGCAGTCAATGTGAAGCTATGGGTTTTCGAAGGATCACTTATTATCCCGATAGACCAGACATTATGTCTGCTTTCAAGTCGGTTCGAATTGAAGCGGACAAAACAAACTATTCCGTATTGCTCTCCAACGGCAACTTGATAGAGTAAGTATTTGATTTCTGTTATTTTTATTCGTGTATTTACTTGATTCATGTATCTATTTTGAATACCTTGACTTATGAATGAACACAGTGAAGGGGATTTGGATAACAACAGGCACTATGCTATATGGGAGGATCCATTTCCGAAACCCTCCTACCTCTTTGCTGTAGTAGCAGGCAACCTCGCAAAGTTAGGAGACGAATACATGACCAAATCTGGTCGGATCGTGACATTGCAAATTTTTACTGAACATACAACACCCATTGAACAATTGGATTACGCAATGTTAAGCCTTAAAAAGGCAATGAAATGGGACGAAGATGTTTTCAATCTAGAATATGATCTAGATATTTTTAATATTGTCGCTGTGGGTGATTTTAATATGGGTGCTATGGAGAACAAAGGGCTCAATATCTTTAACACAGCATTGTGCCTTGTTTCGCCGGGTACAGCGACCGACATGAATTACATGAGAGTGGAAGGGGTGATTGGTCATGAATACTTTCACAATTGGACTGGAAATAGAGTTACGTGTCGCGACTGGTTTCAGCTGACTTTGAAAGAAGGTTTGACAGTATTTCGCGATCAGGAGTTCTCAGGCGATATGAATTCTAGAGCAGTGAAGCGCATAGAAGTGAGTTCTCTGCCGACCTCTCATTTTGAATTTCCAATTCTTTCCGAAATTTCTTCTAACTAGCTGCTTGTGTTTGTAGGATGTTCGCAGTCTCCGCGGTCACCAGTTCGCCGAAGATGCTGGGCCGCTTAGTCACCCCATTCGTCCTGATTCTTATATTTCGATGGACAATTTTTACACGTCAACTGTATATTCCAAGGTACTAACAATTTCACCGTCCCACGTTCCTTAATTCGTTTTCTTTCTAAAGTCCTGCTAAATTTACAGGGTGCAGAAGTTATTCGCATGTATCAAACTATTTTGGGAGTGGAAGGTTTTAAAAAGGGTATGAAACTCTACTTTGAGCGACATGACGGAAGCGCAGTCACATGCGATGATTTTCTCCAGGCCATGAGGTATGGATCTCGTTAATTGGAAAGTATTTTTGACGCAATCGTACTCAAAAGATTTTCTTTGATACCTCCTTTTCATGAATATCGCAGTGATGCAAACTCGTACGATTTGAGTTTGTTTAGTGATTGGTACAGTACCAACAGAACACCAACCGTCACGTACTCCTATGAACACGACAAAAGATGTGGATTGTTCAAACTAAGCTTGTCGCAAGAAACTTCGACAGGTAGACCTCTTCATATCCCTGTGAAATTTGGCCTATTGTCAAGAGCAAATCCAGGTACTGAGGCTGTTTCACCGACTATTCTACACTTGAAAGAGTTAAGTCAAACGTTTGAGTTTCAGGTAGGAGATCAAGAGGTAGTTCCAAGTATTCTGAGAGAGTTCAGTGCCCCCGTGAAGCTTATTCCGGATGCCATCAGAATGACGGACAATTCTGTAAACACCGACCTCGCCTTTATGGCTGCTCATGATAGCGATGGTTTCAACAAGTGGGAGGCAGCACAAGGAATTTTCACTAAGTTTATTTTTGAGACGCTAACTTCAACCGAACTTGAGGACAACTCGTATCTTGGATCTTTCAGTAGGGAAGCATTTGGAAGAACTCTCAAGGTTGGGTCGGTAGGTGATATTCACGACTTCGCAATGATGGCGTACGCCTTGACATTACCCAGCGAATCTAGTTTGAGTGAAGATTATCTGACAAACTTGGGTAGTGCTGTGAAGTTGGATCCAGTTGCTATCAGAATTGCGCGAGGGAAGGTGAAGCAGCTTCTGGCTCGATCTTTCTATCACAACTTGTTTCACTTGTACAATGATTTGACCAAGTGCATGTCAACCGATACCGAGTTCAAGGTAGATGCTGAATCGATTGGGCGTCGATCACTTCGAAATGTGCTGCTCGACTATTTATCTTCTCTCAAAGAAACCCCTGATGAAGTTGCTACAGCCGCAAAGATTGCATATAATCAATTCAAGGCTGGTTCAAGAACAGGAATGACTGATAAATTGGCTGCATTAGGTGCATTAGTAAATATGAATTGTCCCGAAAGAGAATTGGCACTTAAACAGTTCTACGAGGACGCCAATGGTGATGCACTTGTGATTAACAAATGGTTTTCTGTTCAAGCTTTTGCTAATGTCGATGATGCACTCGATCGTGTAAAGGCTTTGACGAAGCATTCGGATTTTACCATGAACAATCCAAACCGATGCAGAAGCTTGATCTCCGCATTTACAATGAATTCGGCGAAGTTTCATTCAGCTGACGGTAAGGGTTATAAATTTTTGGGCGAGATTCTTGGAGAAATGGATAAGCTGAATCCTCAGATATCGAGTCGAATGGCCGGTGCCTTAATTCAGTGGCGCAGGTATGATGATTCCCGAGCAACCATGATGCGAAATGAACTCGAAAAATTATCCAAATTGGAGAAGATCAGTGATGACTTGTTTGAGGTCGTCACGAGAGGGCTGAAGTAGACACAATATAAGATGACATAATAGAATGGTAATTCAAGTAAAACCCTTTGATACATGTAAGTGCCTTATGGAGAACTTTTCAAGATTAAGATGTGACGGAGTAGTAGAAAGAAATCCAATTATTTTGCTTTGTTGAGACGAAATTTTGAGAAACTCCAGTTCATGTCTCATTACATTTCTGGAAATTAGATCAAGAATTCGATCACATTTTAACGGTACCGCAGACTACCGGTAGATGTATTAGAGGGCGTGAAAAACAGCAGACTCATTAGATTGTGCCTGATTGCCTAACGTATATTCATAACATAAATTATGCGCCCATTGTTTACAACTGTACCTGACATATTGCTTGAATGTTCGAAGGAGAAGATGACGAAAAATTGGGAGTCCACTTTAAATGTATTGTGGATTAACGATGCGTATTCTCAACAGTCAATACATCAGTAGTCCTGGAAATATTTGTTTCAACATACTTTCGAGCGCCAATTGTACTTTAAATACTATTGCATAACGCCATTAAAAATATGATTGGGAGTCGGGAGAGATAAAAGGTATTCTTTGTCACTATCCGATATTTCTGTAGCATAGCTTGACAGAGCGCATTCGTTGTACCCTAACCTACCCTCGTTGACCCAAGGACTCCAATCAAGGCTTGATATTTCTGGCTCACACCAATGTAGTCCTTCTTCAGTTTTCGTGTGAAAGATAGTAGTCAGGCACCAACCAACCGAACCTCCGTTGAAACTTCCAAAATATCCGGTGATCGAATTCAACGCATCTTCACGTAATAGTGGCCACTCCTCTTTATTCCAAAGAAGTTTTCTATGCCCCTCCTTCTGAACCATTCTTGCCGAATTAGCTTCTTCATAGATTATCTTATCCTCCAACAATCGACCTGAGTCAACCGCTTCTTCATTCAAACTTAGCCTTCTATGATCTGACAAACTGCTGCGTGGAGGTAACATTACCGTGTTCGATATAGGCGCTTTAACATCCTTAAATTCATCGTTCACAAAAAGCTTTGAATTTCGTTTATGCATACGTCTAGTATACACACGTGGAGCTCGACCTGATACGTGAGATATAATCATTGATACAGTAATATCGTCAGGATGAGTTGGGTGAGCTAAGACATAATCTCGAAGCTCTTTGAAAGCTGGATGCCATATGAAACCTGTACCAAACATGTATAGCACAATTCATGAGATTCATTGCCTCCATGTCATTATTCGATTTGTACTACTACTTACACAAAAAATTTCGATGAAGGAACGATCCTGATGGTAAGATCATTTGAGCATGAAAATTAACAAAATAATTAAAGTTGTATCGTAGGTAATCACCAGCGGATCGACAGTGCGGAATGAAAGGCTGCTGGGAAGTATCATTTATGTCATAAGGTAGACTTTGCTTTCCCGATAGAACTTCTTTAATTGAGATTTCGACAGAATTAATATGTTGCTGAATTTGTCTTTCGGCATTGCTACCTTTTGTTTCAAAGTGCCTAGCCATACACCCGACTTGCCGTCCAGAATTCCGCTTCCAAAGTTCAAACCCAGCTTCCACCGTATGATGAAAGAAATAAGGTCCATCGTCATCTTTTGTCAAACGTTAACGACGACGTGGGAAAATGATTGTATGACTGACAAGTGTAAAGAAGACATTAAACTCACCGAAAAAAAGTATCGCTTCGTATTTTGGGTTAACGAGAGGATGATACCGATTCAAGAGATTATTTTCTAAGCCATGTTCAACACTTATAAAGAAACGCATCGGGATTTCTTTATTCTTTATATGATTCATAATCCATTTTCCTTTCTTCGATGACTCGAGACTTTTTCTATCAGGCCCATTCCAAACGAGAATTATTTCACCGATGATTCTTCTGGGCCACAACTTAGCATCGGCTCCTTTAGTGAAGCCATCAACAATATTTTCAAGCCCTTCATCATTGTATGCCATAATAATTACGCTCACTTTTTCTACGTCACACATCGTTTCTGGAGGGATCGTGCACTGACCCCAATCTGAACTTTTACTTTCTTTGTCCAAGGTATCTTTTATATACGACGCGAGACCAAACTCTGGTAGCGGCTTAACATCTGTCAGCGCAGAGCGCTTCTTTACTTCATTAACCCCTTCACTTTCCAGATCACAAGCAGATTTACTTCGACTTGATCGTTCAATTATGTTTGCAAAAACTTTGTCTTCCGATCTATCGACATCTGAAGGATCTTTCTGGTTGTCATTATTGGGCTCTTCATTTTGAACAGGATCGATCTTATTTTGTGTTTTGGTACCCTTTATGTCAGGATTGATGGTTGGAGAAGTAATTGTACTAGGAGGATCTTTTTGATTGTCATTTTTGGGTTCTTCATTTTGAACAGGATCGATCTTATGTTGAGGTTTAGTACCCTTAACCCCTTGGTATTCATTCGACATATCCACTGATCTTAATAAATATATCTGATTTCCAATCATAAACGCAAACAAAAATACAATCAAATACAAACAGAGCTGCGGGTGGAACATGTATCCACTTCGCCTTTTGTTAGGCCTCATTTGTTTTCGAAGTATCGGCCCTTTGCCGCCGATCTCCATTTTAATATATATTGTTTCCTCTACTATAAACGCCAATGTCTCCTAATTTTACTCTTTGACATCATAAAAATGTACCAAGTTTCAAAATAAAAAGAGGAAATGAGGGAATGGTGTGAAAGGACTGCCGTTTCCTTCGTTACTACCACTGCCTTCGTGTGACCTGTGCAATAAACGCGTGTTATTAACATGTAAACTGTAGGAAATCGAGTACTGGATCACCAATGTTAGCTGTAAGATTGTCGTAGGATGACGTACATGTGACACTAATTGAAATTTGACGACTTGTAAATTGTAAAAATAAAAGTGGTATGATCCTATTGAGCCAACGTTACCTCGATTGATGGAGCGTAACAAAATTTCGTTGCAGTAAACAAGTATGAGGATACAGAGGTCATCATCAGATTCTTGGCATGGAGCAATTCCTATACTTGGCTACATGGCACTTGCTGCATTGGCCTACAGTCTTGTTTCATCCAAATGGACTTATCCAAACACTGCTGCCCGAAGAGAAAGAATTCCGGGGAAGGCGTGGACCTTAATAGTAACGCTAACGTTCAAGTCTAAAGAGGATCAGGAGTATATCTTGGAAGAGTGGAAACCGGTAACCGAATACTGTGCAAATAAAGAACCTTTTTTGTATCATTACGAGGCAGGAAGAAGCGATTCTGACCCTCTTAAGTTGTATATGGTAGAGAGATATGAAAGCAAAGATAATTATTTGAATGCGCACAAAAGTGGCGAAGAGTTTTTGAAGTTCCGGCCCAAGCTCAAGGCACTGCAAGATGAAGGAAAAGTAACGGTAGAAGGATTTTCGTACCAAGAACTGGGATATGGATTTGTCTAGAGAAGGCCTCAATAGACTTGTAAATAAAATTCTAATTTGACCTCAACTAATACATAATTGTTTTTTTAAACCCTTATCGAAAAAGTCTAAGCACAATTTTGAAACGTTTCGTTTTTTTTCGATAAAGCTATTTTTTTAGTTAAAGGAACAATATCTATTTCAACAATTCTACATTTACATTAATACAATTGACGCTCGTAGATATGTTCGTAATGCATAAGTATTAAACTTCCTCTTCTTCCTTGTTCTCAAATAAATTCAAGTCGCATCATCTTGATTCTTTTGATGCATTTCTAAGGGACGAATTGTCTTGCTTATGCGTAATACGTTACGCGCAAACTAATCTATTACAACACGAGGGTCTATCACCTAAATGGATACTAGCGCGTTTAGGACTTTTATCATCCATAATTATGAAAACTATTTTCATTTTTACCCATGCCGTGGTGTCCAATCTATTACAGAGAAGGCATTGATGCTAGAAAATTTCATTTCAGGGTCGATCAAATTATCGCAGATACATTGACATTCACATTTAAGGGTATTTTTCAAAAAAATTATGGAAAGTATTCGTTTATATATATTAATCATTAGCTCAACGTAACCGATCAGATAAATGGGCCCATATATTCATAGAGCATCAATAATAAGACTTGACAAAGATTTTCGAAATTCTTCGCGTTGCATAATCTTCTCGTTCACGTCTTCAGATGTCAACTCGTGTGTAGCGTAGTCAGCTACTCTCGCATTGTAAACATCTCGAGAATTTCTCAAAGACGAATTCAAACTTTTTCGCCTAGGTGGTCTTAGATTTTGAGTAGAGTGAACCATATGACGATTTTCTTTCTGCGCACAAGCCGAACTACTACGGAGGCATTGAATATATCTCCTCCTCCTATCAAGATTGCGTAGGAGGCTATCTCGATGCGCTGAATCATCAGCTACGCCCTCGATCACGCAATCATCACGAAAGCGGCATGCACCACAAACGTACACCTCATGTTCTTTATTCTCATTTAGAGGGTCACTGATACTCATTGACTCTCGTTTGTCCTTCTCCCTTACAGTTTGCTTGACAAACATTGGAGACATACTTGGCAGAAGGAGTGGCACTTTGCAAACGCTCATGCTCTTGTCGCATCCACACTGAGCGCACTGTTGCCTCTTAATGTCCTTTTCATCATACATTGGTCCGTACACAGCGTTCATTGCCGCTTCTACTTTCGCTGCCAGGTATTCGCTACCTTTACGAGCGCGTGCCGCAGGCGACTTCCTGTAGGTAACGGCGGCCTCCTTAATCCTCCCACTTCCCTTCTCAGAATCGGCAGTTGCAAACCTCTCGTCAGCCAGTATCTTTTTATTCAATTTTGAGTTCTTCTCTTTTTGATGATAAAATGATTCAATGCGGACCGTTAGGTATTTTTCAGCCTCTTCACTCGCTTGCTCTAATGCAGGAAGCGCCTTGGTCGGGGGACTGTTCAGGACACTTACATTGCATCCACTCCTCCTTCTCAACTGTTTATCATTTTGCTGGTATCGTGTTCCACTCTGGAGCTTATTAAGAGCTTCACGAGCGTTCACCGCACAATCAATACAACGTTGCATCCTTCGAAGTTGTTGATTCTTCTTGTTACTGCTCGTCATCTCGGCACTGCTTTTGTTGTTTTGGTTCATTCAATAGTGAAACAAACTGCTAACGTGGTTTATAAGATTCATGAAGAGGCCTTAATTAAAATGGCGTTCATTTCTCGATATTCCTCGGTTTATCCGTCCATAAGAAGAAAAGATGTGCAATCTGGTCAAAAACGAGAAAAATGTGAACCATAGCCATGTGTTTTCAGGTTGGTGGGAAGGTAATCATATGAAGATCGGAAGTTACAATAAGTAAGCGTTCGTAGATGACTTTAAAAAATTCATGTTCTAGATATAGAAAATGATAAGGAATCACACTTTGCAGCCAGGTATCTGACAAAATTCTAAGCGAAAAATTGTCTTTCGTGCCGGGAATCATGCCTCGATTCAAACGAAGGGATGGGATACACATTTTGTCTTATTAATAATTTTTAAACTTTATGAGGTTCGTAGTGGCGGTCATTCCTGTAAAAATGTTCGCTTCTCGAGAATCGTGGTTCACAGTCTGATACCGGTAATGTCTTAAAGGTACAAAATGTAGACGGCTTATGGTGGTGGCAGGCGGTACATAGTTTGTAGTTTCTCTAGAAACATTCTCGTTTGTTCATACGAGCGAACGTTAAAAATTTCAAATGACATCCTTTCCTTTTCTGTCAAAGCAACATTTTGCTCCTTTAGATATTTGATGCAAGAGAAAATTCACTAAAACAGTGTTTTTTTTTGTTAAATTCACTAAAACAGTGTTTAGCTAATGACATATTTTTGCTTATTCTATTTATGTAATTTACAATAAGTAATTTTCCAACTTCAACCTCATCACCTCGCTTCTTTTCCCATTTAAATGACAAAATTACAAAGTTACAGAAGCCTATATATTTTGAATGACTTATTATAGACACATTGATCTGCCGCCGTTGCACACTCACAATTCAAAAGTAGAGAGGGTTCCGCACAGGCGTTTTCGTAAGTGGTATGCCACCTGCTACCAGGCTGACCAGGCACTCCACCTACCACCTACCACTTGATTAACTTTACAGTAATGCAGTATGATGATAAGAAGAGCTCCCTCTAGTAAGTGGTATGCCACCTGCTACCAGGCACTCCAACTACCATCTACCACTTGATTCACTTTACAGCAATGCAGTATGATGTTAAGAAGAGCTCGTTCTACTAGTTGTAACATAACGAATGCCTTTGATTATTTTCCAATGCATCATTGAAAAGCTTTATTTCAATGATGCATTGGGAAATAATCAAAGGAAAATTCGTTATGTTATAATTTTGCGAATGGCTAAATTGACTTTGTGCTGCCTACTCTAACGCTTATTACAGTCAGATTTTTGATGTTCAGTAAATTATCAAAGATCTTACAGAGTGAGGATATGAATATGACAAGATCTTCCATGGTCGCTTTCCTAGAGCCTTGTTTCAATGCACACTGCACGAACCATACGTTTTTTTGATGTAATTACTTGATCTTGTGCCGTTTTATCAATCGATAAAAAAGTCAATGAAACTTCACTGCTCAATTATTATTGCTATACATGTATGCGAATCAAGTCCGATTTACTTCTCTCGAATATGAACAATTGACGCAATATATTTTTATTTTAATCGGAGGTTAGCCTCAATGTTTGTCAGCAAACAACTCTTCCAACTTTCATGAATGTTTCTACAAAGTATATATTAATACATGTAAGTGTAAATAAATGTTGGCGAACATCTAGAGATGTTCGCCAAGTGATATAAAAAGCTCCAATGTATATGACAAAGGTACGTGTATAAGTTTCCTTTGTCATATACATTGTAGCATCCTGCATTGCAGATGTTCGCCAAGTAATATACATGTATAAATCTCCAATGAATATGACAAAGGTATAGAATGCCTTTGTTATATAGGAGCATCCTGCATTGCAGATGTCAATACCCAACACCCACCAACGCCCAACCCCCACCAATACCCCAACCACACTCATTTTTACCGGTAACACATTCTAAATTACTATCTTTCTTACCCAACAAGCAAACATTTCTACCAAAAGTGGACTATCGGGATTAAAATCTGTACGGGAATTTCGATTTGTCGATCAAGACGACGACCGAAATCCGGATACCATTTTTATTACTTCAAGTATAAAATAACATTGGAAGATACTGGGTATAAATTTTTCAAGTAACTTAACAAGTATGTACTACTTTGGAAAGCAGGACAACACTTTTATGAACTATAACGTTGTTCCGGGCATTTTCATCGAAAGTCATCTAAGAAAATAAGGCAGCGGGCTGCTCAAAAGACAGAATTATTACTAGCTTACATTAGAAGATCCCGAAGCACAGTTGACTTTCTTCAGAAGCCCCAGTTTTGTTTGAAAATGAACAAGCGATGTCTAGGTTATAGTCTCGACATTTACGACACGAATTATTCCGCTATCTTTAGCAATTCGAAGCACAGAAATGCAAGTCACAATAGAGCTGATCCTTGTAAGAACGCCCGATTTTGGAAGAATGGACCATTAGCTTAAGAAAACCTTCCAAAATTTGAGATATCTGAATGTTCATGAGATACGATGCTATCGACTTATTAATTAAATACTCTTGTTCTTGAAAATTGTACACTTTTTAGCTCTGAAAAAGATTAATTGTTGAAATATGTACTAATTCGACATAAGCAAAAGAAGAGTCTCGAAATGCTTCACCCCAAATACATTTTAATGACTCCTCTGCCTCGCAACCTATGAACGTAGATGTATAACTGTAAATAATCAATGAGCTTAAATATTGTGCATATGAAGAAATTGCTGAACAAGACATTGAGTTCAGGGACTTGAAAAATTGAGTTCATCGCCACTCACGTGGGGGCGGATCAATAACACGGACCAAGTACTACATCTTCATTACTAAATTCTAACACAACTGTTTCTCGCACTCACCAGTTGTTTCTCAGGGTGAGATACCAAGTCACTAGCAAAGAAAGAGTTTATGATTATTAAAAAGTTAGTCTAGGGTCGCAGAGAACACATAAACTTTGATACTAAAATTTGTTTCAAGTCTCAGTTTACTGGCAAAACGTTTTCTCCCCACATTTCATCGGACAGGGATAACTATTCTAATATCCTCATAGACAAACTGACTATAGTTTGGATAACTTACACTTGTATCTGCGCAATTTCCCTGGATGAAAGTGATCTCCCGCGCGAAGGTATTGTGCAAAGGTAAAGTTTTCTCAGCTGCCACAAAAATATTCAAAAATGATATTAGAAGGTTGTGTTAAAAGCAAAAAAAATGCATGAAACATAAAGCGCTTCAGGGATCGCCTCATGTAATAGGTTGTCAGTCGTTTTATGTCGTAAAGATCACAATCCTGATCTCAAACTTTTAGTAAGCATCATAGGCTCTCCACTTAATAGGTGACACACGTACTAACCTCTGTTTCACAGCATGTTGAACTAAAGAGCTGTGGTCATATTCCTTCTACCTTACTCATCCCAAACATTTGTTCATCTATATTGAGTATCAGTACGTGCATAAAGAATAAATTGTGTGAAACAATGTCATCATGTATTTGATACTCTCAAGTGCACACCAATTGTTGAGTGGATGCAAAAAAATGAAGGTGAGTGGTGGTGGAGAGCTCATCCTTTCGATGCGAACTTCGAAAATCTCCATTTATGAGTTATGAGGTACAAAGTATTATAAACTCTACGTTTCAATATACAGTTTAAAAAAAAATAAACAGCAGAGATAAATGCTAGACGTAAACCTTGCGACAAGTTCAATCAGAAAAAAGGGCATTTTTCATATTCAGGTAAAAGCTAAAAGGAAGAATAACGATGAACAGTCAACCGCGGCAAATAAGTTCGATGGCAAACCAGGTGTTCAAAACTGGTGTTGAGTATCGGTGTGGCGATTGCGGTGAACTAAATACTATTAAACCTTCTGATCCAGTCAGATGCAGAATTTGTGGATTTCGTATTTTGTATAAAACTAGAACCAAGAGATTGATTCAATTTGAGGCTCGTTAAGGTCAAGGTTTGCTGTCACATGAATGGAACATTTGAAAATATCAGTTTGGAAAGCAACGATGCATGATATCGATGGGGAAGACAAACGCTGTTATGACTGATGTTTGATGTATGTAATAGAGGATTTATATCAATATAAGAAGGTTTTATTTGTCAGATTCTCTCGATATAGTTTCATATCCTCTATATTTGGTCAAGTACAACCAAATTCAAAAGGAGTGGACGACCAGTTACCCCATCTGCCGTCGTTCTTCTAAAACTTTAGTTCCTGTGACATCCTTCTGGTTTAAGCTAACTTTTAAAATACTCTTCTCTCCACATGTATACAAAATAGAATGGTCGACAACTTTACAAGTCGCGTAAGTTTCTGTGATGTGATCGCATCTGGAATAGACATATATAGTAGATGTTCTGATAACCTTGTAAACAATGATACAAACAAATAGAAGGTGCACAAGAGACACAAAAAGATTTACTTATTATAGCAGCTATTGATATTTACGAGGACGAGTATAGGTAAAAAGAAAAACACTCTCGTCAGTCACTCACTAATGTAACGGTTTTCAAGAACGAACAATCGGGTTTTCAGAATTTTACTGCTTTTGCACCTGTTTCGTCACTTCGATTTAATACGGTAACACGAGGAGCAACATGTTGCAAACCAGGATGGTGAGGAATCTCTATAACCGAATATTGAAACACGTTATTAACTGTATCGATGACGACTAAATCTATTTATTCAACGTACCCTCTGTGTCAGTTTTATTCAGGCGAATTGCTTCTTGTTCATAGAAATCTTTCTGTGCTGGGGTCAAGCGCTGCCATGCAACTCCGACTACACGTGCCACCGATCCTCTCTCCGATGGGACGTCCCTTCGTTCATTTTTCAAAAGCGAAACGTGATACGTAAAGAATACATTATAGCCAGTCCTGTTCCTTTTCCTAGGATTGACTTTGGTAGATGTAGGTTTATAAGTGTTCATTTCTTGCTTGTAACGCAGCTTGTCGGCCTTAGCACGTTCAATATACACCTTCTTTTTCTTAGGAGAAAGATCCCTCCAAGAGTTACCGGCTTCAGAGACTAAAGTTGAAGGAGCTATTCTTTTCATTTGATCGTCAACGTTTGAACTAGAAAGTGCTCTCTTATTCTCTTTTGCGAGTTTGTTGAAATGTTCCCTCACAAAAATGTTGTACGCAGAAAGAGGACGTGTCGGAGCGCTCTCATCCTTACGCTTACGTCTGTAGACTTGTTTTCGTTTGGTCATGAAGAGTTGGAGTTTCGTCACCTCTTTCCGCAACTTATCCGAAACTGCAAGCTGCTGATTTAATGCTTTGTGAAGCTTCTTTTCCAAATCAGTTTCAGGGACAGCATACTCAAGAAAAGCCAACAAGGATTCAGAACTTTCTCTTTGAGGGTCATCGTAACCAGCATTTCCTAGATGGGCTAATAAATCAACATCTTCATCCTGGTTATGACGATTATCATCACTGCTTATGTCATCTTCCTCATCTCCTTCCTTACTATCCCCTCTTTTTAGGTTCTGTTTTACATTTTCGAGGTGTCCTAAAGTCAGTAACATATATTCAGAGTCATTAAACTATCACTTACCGATGTACCGTACAATATATCTCTTTTATTTGTATCATCATCATCATCATCATCATCTTTTCCTTCTTCTCCTTCTGAACTATTGGTACTTGAAATTTCAGCATTCGCCGAGTGCATCGTATTATCGTCCGAGCCAACTGATACCTCACTCTCTTCCGACGATCCCTTATCGTTTTTGCTTGATTCGTCGACCTTGTCCATATTACCAAGCTAACGGGATAAGTTCGTGATGAAATTTATATTGAATATGATTTTCAGATGCTTGCTAGTTTTGCAATTGCCAACGGGTACTTTTCTATGGTGCTTGTATGTTGTGCTTTGGTAGATATTTTTGCTCTCTCTCTCCTCTCTCGCTCTCGCTGCACTGTTGCTGCTTTACTCCTATACGAGTACGCCTGCGAGTACATTGTACTTCTCGTCTTTCGATTACTTCAGCGCACGAGCAAAGTAATGAACAATGAGCACATCCACGATCTCTTCAATATGCAATATGTATACGAGAATGATGAACGACTGACAACAACTTAAATATTGCATTTTCCAAAGACAAATCCTTGGTAGATGTGTACCGGTACATGTGCAGGTGAAAGTGTATATGTATGTGTACATTTGTACCAGTGTATATGTACATGTACCGGTAGTCAATAATTATTGTCTACCGAAATCTACCGTAGACGTGGATATGTAGACTACGTGAGTGTGGGGAAAAACCCATAAGCCCATGAGCAGCCGAAAAGTTTAATTTAATCAAAGACGTTCACTATCGGAAGATACCGGCTACCGAGGATGAAAAACCAGTCCGAGTGCGAGTATGCTAATCGGTTGTGGGAGGAGATGCCCTCTACAGAAACATCCGGAATATCCCGTCGAAGCATCGAACAAAGTACTGAAGGGACTTGCCGATTGCCGATTGCCGATAACTTACCCAAGTGGTGCGATCTACGCATGCAAAGACGAAATAAAAGTAACAGTTGTGAAATGGGGTCAGGCGAACATCTAAACCACAAGAAGGATATTCGATGCTTCCAACCATCTTCTTTTTAGAGAACGAATCAGACGTTAGACTCGTCAATAAGGATAGACGATCAGGTTCGACGTAAATCAAGCATATTGATAATAGGTACTTTCAGCCGGGAGTAATCGTTGCTCGATATCAATTCGACACCCATCAAAATGTGGACTGGTGGCTCATCTAAACCCCTTCAAAGCAAATAATATGTCTTTTTAGAAATCATGACTTCATCATTAATGTCGGCTGATGGTTTGGGAGTGTGTTGGGATACATGACTTACCAAGATAAGATGTGTCTGGAACAGAAACTAGAATTAATGCTGCATGACAAACGAGTATATCCAGGTTAATATCAAATATATCAGTTCGCGAGAAAAGGCATTTAACCGCCTAACATCAGGAGCAAGATGAAATTTGTAATCTATTTTGATTCAATTATCTAATATACTCCGTTTGGTCTGCATTTCACCATCTACTATTGTCCAACTTATCATTGCACGAGTAGCAATAACATGATGGTGTCTTTGTATCTAGAAGTTCATAGAACGATTAACAAGTACTATCGCATGCTGCATTACTCGTCCAGGAAGGAGTATTGCGAATGTTAAAAAAGGTGATGAATGAAATGCAAGATAATAAAATTTAGATTAATAAAAAAGTAGGACCAATCTTTTGCCTCATTTCCGGAAGATAAGCTCAAGATAAAGATAACCGCAGTACACTGAATGTGTATGTGTAGACTGAGTGCAACGTACTGGAAGATTGACATCATCATTTCATAAATCAAACCTTGTGTCTCCCTAGAGAGGCTACAACGAACAATCAGATTGTTTACACAAGTCCACGTGACGAAACATCAGTAGCATCATGTGAAAAATTAAAAATTAATTTTATTATTGATTGGCTTTATAGAAATCAAGCTTGTGGCTTAAGAAAAGCTCACATACAAAGCGGTATTTTTTTTGAAATGTATGCTTTTATTTGTTGGAAATGCCGGGGGTAACTACTCTTGGTAATTTTTTTAATCTGTATGCTTTTATTTTGTTAACTTCTACTCTTGTTCCAGGTAAAATAATGACGCGAAACATACATTTCGATATCTGATAAGAATCAGCCACTACACATCTTTCCAACCAGAATGTTGAAGAGGAAGATTATTAAATCATGCGACTTTCAAATGTGACAAGAGTTGATGTCTTAACAATTAAAGTACCGGTACACTAGTAAGCTGGAAAAGTTGACCTAAGCATGATTTGTGTTGCAATCCTCTGGAACAAAATTCCAATCTTAGGCCACTACGGCTTCAAGAAATGGAATATCTCGAGGAAATACAATTAAATTAGGATCTACCAAACGTGTCGCCAACAACTTGAAAGCCGCCGGCATTGTGCGCAAACGTCCCATGTATAGCATGTAATCATCTGTAGTTACTCAATTATTATGATGTACTATCTTTACACTGCCATGCCGGCGGCCTTGGCTTTGACGTCTTCAATATCTCCAACCATGTAGAAAGCTCCCTCTGGAAGGCTATCGTACTCCCCGCCAATGATTTCTTTGAATCCCTCAATTGTCTTCTCCAATGACACAAATTTTCCGGGAGTACCGGTGAAAACTTCAGCAACATGGAAGGGTTGAGACATGAACTTCTGAACCTTACGGGCGCGTGCGACAACAAGCTTATCGTCTTCGCTCAATTCATCCATACCAAGAATGGCAATAATATCCTGCAAACCCTTGTAATCTTGAAGAAGCTTCTGCGTTGAACGAGCAACCTCATAATGTTCATCACCGATCACACGGGGGTCAAGCATACGAGAAGTGGAATCCAAAGGATCAACAGCGGGATAAATACCCAACTCTGCAATAGCGCGACTCAACACTGTTGTGGCGTCTAAATGGGCGAAAGTGGTGGCGGGGGCAGGATCCGTAAGATCATCAGCGGGCACATAAACAGCCTGCACACTAGTGATTGAACCCTTGGAGGTGGAAGTAATACGTTCCTGAAGACCACCCATATCCGTGGCAAGAGTCGGTTGATATCCTACAGCAGAAGGAATACGTCCAAGAAGAGCAGACACCTCAGAACCGGCTTGGGTGAAACGGAAAATGTTATCAACGAAAAGCAACACATCCTGTCCCTCCTCGTCACGGAAGTACTCGGCAATGGCTAACCCAGTAAGGGCGACACGGGCACGTGCACCAGGAGGCTCATTCATCTGTCCATACACAAGAGCAGCTTTGCTACCTTCAGTAGATCCAGACTCAGCATCGATCTTGATAACACCACCCTCAATCATCTCGTGGTACAAATCGTTACCCTCACGAGTACGTTCTCCGACACCAGCGAAGACGGAGTATCCACCATGGTTCATGGCAATATTGTTAATAAGTTCCATGATCACAACAGTCTTTCCTACACCGGCACCTCCAAAGAGTCCAATCTTTCCTCCCTTAGCATAAGGAGCGAGCAAATCGACAACTTTAATTCCAGTCACCAGAATCTCCTGGGACTTACCCTGCTCGGTAAAGGTAGGGGCAGCACGGTGAAGAGGAGCAAACTTCTCACTTCCAGGCTTGAAGATGGGTCCCTTTTCATCCACGGGCTCTCCAATTACGTTAATAATACGTCCAAGAGTCTCAGGTCCAACGGGTACCTGAATAGGTGCACCAGTATCATTACACGTCTGTCCGCGAACAAGGCCATCAGTACTTTCCATGGCAATGGTACGAACTGTGTTCTCTCCAAGATGCTGGGCCACCTCGAGAACAAGACGCTCTCCGCCCTCGGCAACATCGACCTCGAGCGCATTAAGAATCTTAGGAAGTTTTTCGTCGAACTGAACATCAACAACAGCACCAATAACCTGTGTAACACGACCGGTGCTCATAAGCCGAGCCGAGAGGCCTGGAAGAATGAACCAAAACACACAAATCGTAAGATAACGTCTGAGCATATGCGAATGCAAATGGACAACAAATTTAGCCGCATACCCTCCGATGAAGGGGATACGTGTGTGGCTCCCGGTATAGCAAGCAGTATCAGCACGTGTCCAAAATCAACCATCAACGACACCAATAAATCACAACTACAACAACTCCTTCATCGAAACGATGGTAATGTGATGTTAGTTTGGTACTTACCGGCGGAAGCAGAAACGCGACGGGCAGCAGCAGATAAGCCAAGCATGATGAAAAATGCTGTAACAACGTTGTGTGGCTCATTTGCGTCAAAAGTCAAAGCTCTCGTGGATCTACGTCCGTTCGTCCGTTCGCGCTTGGGACTGATAAACTACTAGTCGCCAAGGAAATGCTCGGTTACGGCTGCTCGTAGAATTGTACATGTTGTATGCTCGTACGAGTCTTTTCGTGGTGGTGTTGTACTTGTAGAATTTGTACACACATGCACGAGACGAGACGATTGGCATGCCGCATGCCAATGCAAAATGGATGATCAACGTTCGAGTTTGTATCTACATGCTCGTACATGTACACTGCTCCCTCCTCTCCCGTCTCTCCGTCTCCCTCCTCTCCCGTCTCTCGTACATCGATGTATCTTGATACATACAGCAGTAGCAGAATCAGCACTTCACTTGACGACTCGAAATAGAATGATGATGCTTAGCCGGTCCGTACTATCCGCTTCCAGTAGACGCTTTGCCGTCAAGGCATTCATGAGTACCGAGGCAGGAGCTGCTGGTACAATGACGTTGAATTTCAATTTGCCGCATGAGTCTGTATACTCCGGTGCACAGGTGAAGCAGGTTATCGTGCCAGGTGCAGAGGGAGAATTTGGAGTTACTGCCGATCACGTTCCACTTGTGGCGCAGTTGAAAGCTGGAGTTTTGCAGATTATTCATGAGGAGGGAAGTGAGCCTGAAAAGTATTTTGTTCCGGGTGGATTTTCGCTCACTCACGAAAACTCGACTACGGTGAGTGTGATGTTAGTGCAGTGGGGGAGATGAAGAAGGTTCCATGCAAAAAATGAATATTATGGTGTCGTCATTTGCATTTGAATCTCTTTTGTTGCATTTTCCTTTGGTATGAAATATTTCATCTAACATTGAATTTTTTTCGTGATCACGATGTTTCTTTTTCTAGGACATTTCGTGCCCTAATGCAGTAAAACTTGATGATATTGATAATGCCGCTGTAACGAGCGGTTTTGAAGCTGCAAAGGCTGCCTACGCATCCGCTGAAGCTGGATCCGTCGCACAAGCAGAAGCACAAATCGATATTGACGTTAACCGTGCGTTGGGGAATGCAATTGGCCTCTCACTCGTGTAATTTTCATGTCTCCGTGGCTTCGGTAATATGTTGAAACAACGCGTTATGTTGAATACTTGCTGTTAAGAGATAAATCCTAACATCTAATGTCTGCTCGCTATATACACAATTTAAGCAATAATTGTCACAAAACATCTTTAGGTCACAATCAGTAGGACAAAGATGTATCTTTTTGTATGGAATCAAGTAACGAATGCTAAAGATGACTTTATCTCCTTTAGCTGTGGTTTGGTGTGTTCGACTAGAAATTGCACCGTAGCAAGAAAAACTGTTATCAGATTACTGCTGTAACACCTTCATATCATAACCCGTAATCATTCTTCTATACATGTGACTGGGATACAAAACAATTGATAAGTGATTCGAATCTCTGGTTTTCCACGCTGAGATAAAGTAGATTTTGAAATACACTTTTTCTTGTTTATTCATTTCAGTGCGCCTGAAAGAATAGCGTGAGAGAATATTTGTTAATATACATTAATGAATATTTCTCTCGCGTTGGTCTATGTGTACATTATGTACGTGTAACTGGCTTTTCGCCACTAGGAAGTAAATAATGGAGACAATAGACCTTCGAATATAGTGCATCTATTTTTACCATCTTCTGGTCTCTAAACTACATCCCCTTACAGAATTAGACATTTGAATAATTACCACGGTGGATAAAAGACACTATCGTCTTCACTATCTCTTGTGTCTCCATCTAAACTGGCGAGTTCTTCACTATTTTTATCATCTTCCACACTTTCTTCATTTAGTATTGTTTCGATTCCAGCAATAGCAGCATCACTAACGGCCTGACGAAGGTTATAATTGTGTATTAGGAAATAGAAATTTTGTGTTGAGTCGGCGAATCTTTAGAAGTAGCGTTTAGTCTTCTTACCTGGTACCCTTTCTTAAACCACTCCACTTGTTCAGCACTCATTCCAACAGTCCTTTTCTTAGGGGGCTTATTATTATCCTCATCTTCTCCCCCTAAAGTTCCCTTTCTACTTGTCACGCTTTCTTCGTTCACTTTCGTTTTGTTTCCAAATGAAGAAAAACTTGTTGTTGCAGTCTCAGCCACAACTTTGGAGGCTTTTTTGACGTTTTCTACGTGGTCATCCGAAAGTCCCCAATTTTTTAACTTACTTGATAGACTTGTTTGCGCGTTCTGTTCCAAAACACCGACGGCACTTTTTTTATAGCGATCGAAAGTATCCCCAACTTTTGAAAACACTCGTCTTGTTTGCTTTATTGTTTCGCTTCCTTTTTGGGGGTCGAAAGTTCCTCGAGCAATATCCAGCATTATGGAGCGTAATAAAATTTTGATTTTTCTTTTGAAAAAACTCTCAATCAAATCATAAAGTTCGTCGGTTGTGCAACCGTTTCTTCCTGATTTATCATTTGATGCATCAGATGCGTCCTTGATGTCATCCATTAACTCTTGCAACGTCGACAGATCAAAATCAAAGTCTGGACATAATTCCTGTCCCCCCAATGATCTGCTCACAAGTTTAAGCTTAACGCTCCCTTTCAAGTCTAAACTTCCGATACGAACGAAAGAGGAAGAATAACTATGATTGTTTTCATCAGCTGTATAATCTACACTTGATTCTGTTAAGAGTCGGGGCGGAAATCCTTTTTTTCGCAACTCATTCCAATTACTATTAGTCAAAAGCAAATTAAGAAATTCCACAGTTACCTCGATATCTTCTACCTCAATTTCTAAACACGGACGAAGATATGAATTCCATTTTAACACGAAACTTCCAATTCTAAGGGCGGGCGGACTATCTGAAGGCTCACCAGGAACGTTTACACGAAACTCATCTACCTGAATAGCCTTGTTGTAGATATCAATGGAAGTCTTTTTCGTTGAGCACACTTCGTTTAGGATTAAAAGATCTTCTTCCACTTCCTTCGGCAAAACTAACCCTCCATATTTTACCATAGTTGGTAATATATTGGAAGGATCTATTTTGAACAAACTCGGAGCTGATGCGAAAATCCCATGATGTTGATCACGTGCCGAAGCAGAAGAAGAAAATACATAACACAATAATGTGAGCTTCAAAAGAATTACTGGTGAATTCTTCATAACTTCTTTGATTGACTCTGGAGACAACGTTCTTTTCAGAATACTCTGTATTTTGTACAACTTCTTATGAAACCTTTTCTGATTGTTGCGGACTTTCTTTCAAAAACCCTTCACCATTCACCATTCACCATTCACCATCACCGAACATTTTTTTCGGTGATACTCGATACTCGGTATTTCGTTTTCTTGATTTAAAAAGTGCTAAATTAAATTATAGACGTTATGATTACCATGCTATTGAGTCATCTTTGTCTTACTCTCCAATTCATAATCTTTTCTCTAGAGTATATACGATAATTGAACAAAATTCAAAAATAGAGTATGCATCTTGATTCGCTCACTTGTTGTGCCATCGGTTAGTTTATTAGTTATGTATAATGTTAGAGGATTAAGTGATCCGGATCTGAGGACAGCATTAGATCGGATTAGTGATATTAATAGCTGGTTAGATGTTAGATATAATACTCGTATCGGTCTCAATCTTCAACATATTGTCACTTGCATCCACGACAGATGCTAGACCGATAATCTGAAGATAGAACAATGAATAGTAAGTTCTGGAGCTTCCACCCATCCTTGTCTTTTTAATCTTAGGATGATCGACACAAGATCGCTTTCCAGCACTCCTCACACGTTTGCATTTCTCTCATTCCAATATAAAGCAAATGGAATGCGATCTTTAATACATTGACAAATATTTTCCTAAAATTTTTCCGTTATCATCTCTTGGAATTCGTGGGAACGTTAAAAGTTATTCAGTTGTTGTTGAGCTGATCGCGGATCGTGACAAAGTCTGTTGGGATGTTCCTCCAAGATTGCATTTTCGGCATTGAGGACCTTTACCGTGTATATCTGACATTCATTGTAGGACTTTGTCACCAAATACTGTGTAATCGTTTGCAAAAATGAATATTCAACTTATAACAAAATGATTCACTTCTGGTAGATCTTTCTGAAACATAAGTTTGTCTCCACTTACAAAAGATTGCCTGAGACATAAAAGAAGTATATCAAAACAATCTTCTTAATGACGCTGATAATCACACCGAAATCATCGCCAGCTATAGGAGCAATAATTCCTTTGTGTTGACAATTATGCGTATGCTTTTGTTGTCTTACCCCTTTCCATCTCTTTCCCATTGCTTTTGACTTTAACTTCATTGAAATAAGCAGATTGTATCCAAACGTTGCGCGAAGTTTTTTCGTCCTGGTTTTAGTCAGTTCCGATAGCAGATAATGCCCAGATTGAAACCTCAGCAGTTAACGATGTATGGGATTGGACTTTGCCCTTCTATCGAACTTCAAATGTTCCATGAACCCATAAATAAGTAAAGTCGAGCCCATTATGTTTTGATCTTAATGAATTCCAAAACAAGCCATTTTTATAAATTCATTTGTTTATTTCAATCACTTAGAATTCTTCCTTTGCAACCACTACACAAAGATCATCTCCTGTAGCTAATTGAAATCATTTAAGTAAAATGTCCAAAAGTCTCAAAGCATTTAGAAATCTTAAAAGATTTCCAAGATTTCCTTCTTACGTAAAACTTCTATCTTTTGCGGTTGTCTTCTCTCGAGTATATAAGCGCCTTCTTATCAATGAAATCGCCTCAATTCATCGGTTGTAGCGAAAACTAAGTCTATATGATCCAGTGGACAAAAGCATTAAATGTCAAAACGCTGCGAAGATCATCCATGAATTATGTCATCTCTTCTTCATTAATTATTTCATCTGGGTTGATTGTTGAGCATTTGAAATTGGTGGCGGAATTTATTCATTTGTGTACCCGATTACTGATAAATTTTTGTAGCACACATCCAGCGACGGGTACCGATGCTTGACGAAAAATATCTGTCACCTTGGTCCATGGACATTATGGTAACCAAAAATCCTAACTTTTTCTCGTACGAAATTTCGATCCCCTGGTGTACAAATTAAAAATAATGGTTTTTCCAACTGTATACTCTTTAGTTATTAACATATAGAGTACCTGGATCTGTACAAAATGTCTACTTCTATAGTGTACGTAGTGCCGATAAAAGATGGAATCGACCCTTATTGATTTTTCTCGGTCCTTGAATGGAAAATAGTGATTCATCCAAGTATTCATCAATTTTTCAACTTTGAAAAGGTTATTGTTTCTAAATCCTAACCCACAGTATCGTAGTTTTTCATCGTACCAAATGTCTCGAAATTATGATATTAACTCCTTTCTTGTTCCTTTATGATTCTTTGTCAATGAAAAAGCTTTTCCTTTTCTGTAACAAGTCAACAGATAAGCTCGCATTGCAACTGTTAACGTCGTTCATTATTTTTTTGTTCAGTTATGAAATATGTTACACACTTGCAGCAGAAATCGCTTTCTTCTCACGAACCTGCTACTTGATAGCGCTTGACACTTCGCAATGCATTTCGATATGCTTCTTCCATCACTTTTGAAAGCGTTTTTCTCTATACTACTACATTTTGAAACATCTTTCATCCGTCAATTTTCGCTTATGCCCCGGCTTCTACAATTTTCTTTCATCATTACAAGATAGTACGTCCTTTGAATTGTCAGTCTCTAACAATTACATTGTTTGTATATCAACCACAAGTGCTGTTGATTACCTTTCAAAAACACCACAGGCAACTTAAATCTTCTGTAATTTGTCAAACGCACCCGCTTCATTCGGGCTATGTGATCACTTATGCAAGGCTTCCGCTGAGACTCTACCTGACTGGTGGCAAAAAGCGTTTCCAAAGTACTCCGAACATACCAACTCGTTGACAACTGTTTATGAACACCCATTCTAAAATTATTCAGCTTTGGCGACATACATTCAGTTTCCATTCATTTTCTTAAAAGATCAGAGTGATTCAAGTAAGAAGTAATAACACCTCTACTCTCTAGAGAGAAGGCTCTTACTTCTTTGGTAAAAACCGGCATATGTATCGAACGAGGAAATGATGTTGGTCGCATACGAATGTGTTGTTGATTTATCCCCAATATTGGGCGGGTGAAAACAACAATGCACAATTACGACTCGTATGTTATTACAATCTCTATCATCATATACATATACATGTATACAAATGTACTCGAAATGATTGTGTTTCAAGTTTCAAGAAGGAGGAAGTTGAAGCTTTTGACACCATCAACTGTTTTTCACAAATTTTCATATTTCATTTTGGTTGAAAATATTCTTTGTTGATGACGACTGACGACATAATCAATTGTCAGTTGACTTGAGTCGACAAGATATTTTACTGTCCACCGTGTGCACCTACCAGTAGAGAGAGTCAGCGGTCTCTCGCCAAAGAAGAAGATCGTCCACCCTTTTGCTTCCAAGAATTGCATGAAGCATGAGATTTCGCATATTACGTCAATATGCCTCATTTCGTGATAGGTTTATCTGTTTATTAGCATTGATATAACCTCAAAAGGTTATTCAAAATAGAAAGCCTCCGGAACTAAGTGTCCCACCACAGCCGTTCAAAAATATCCAACGGTTTGACACATCCATCATCAATCATGGAAAGAAAAGGAAAGATGGTTTCTTAGTTTCTTCCTTCCTTTTCAAGTCATTTTTTATTGGAAAGTATTAACAAATTCTTTATCGAAAACAAAATGAGATTCACTGCTCTTGCACTTTGCGCCGCCACCGTCTCGGCTTTCGCCCCCGCTGCTTTCCAACACTCTAGTTCTGAGTTGCAGGCACAGCACCTCTCCAGCCAGACTGGAATGAGTTCCCTCGATCCTTCTGTGATCGATAAGTACAACTCTCTTCCTATGCCAACTGAGAAAGTTCTTGCCGAGTATGTTTGGGTTGATGCTAAGGGTGAGACCCGCTCTAAGACCCGTACTCTTCCCGTTGCGAAGACTGCCTCCGTTGCGGATCTTCCGAAGTGGAACTACGACGGGTCTTCCACAGATCAGGCTCCTGGTGAGGATTCGGAGGTCATCCTAAAGCCCCAGCGTATCTTCGCTGACCCCTTCCGTCCTGTTGCTGCTGGCGAACCTCAGAACATTCTCGTTATGTGTGATACATACACTCCTGATGGAGAACCTCTTCCCACTAACGCTCGTGCGATCGGTAAGTTATTGGATCTTCTTTTGATCTGCAAATGACCCATGTGAACCTATGATCTCATTATGAAACATTTGTTTGAAATTTTGTAGCTGCTAAATCGTTCGACGGTCACGATGATCAAGAAGTTTGGTTCGGTATGGAACAGGAATTCACTCTCTTTAACCTTGACATGAAGACCCCCCTTGGATGGCCTGTAGGTGGTCAACCAATTCGTCCCCAGGGACCTTACTACTGCTCTGTTGGAGCTGAAAACAGCTTTGGACGTGCTATTACTGATGCTGCCTACAAGGCCATGATGTACGCTGGAATTGAGATTTCCGGAACTAATGGAGAGGTTATGCCTGGTCAGCAAGAGTACCAAGTTGGGCCTTGCGTTGGAATTGATGCCGGAGATCAGCTTATGATGTCTCGTTACATTGTCAACCGTGTTTGCGAGGATTTCCAGGTGTACTGTACTCTTCATCCTAAGCCTATCACTGAGGGAGAATGGAACGGGGCAGGTATGCACACCAACGTTTCTACCAAGGAAATGAGAGAACCTGGTGGAATTGACGCTATTAAGAAGGCCATTTACAAATTAGGAGCTAAGCATGCGGAGCACGTAGCTATCTATGGAGAGGGTAACGAGCTTCGTCTTTCTGGAAAATTCGAAACTGCCAGTATTGACGAATTTTCTTTCGGTATTGCAAATCGTGGTGCGTCTGTTCGTATTGGACGTGATACTGAGCAGGAGGGATGCGGTTACTTTGAGGATCGACGACCGGCCAGTAACTGTGATCCTTATCTTGTGACCGGAAAGATCATGGAAACTATCATGAGTGATATCGATGCACCTGTAATTGAGCCTAAGGACAAATGAAGTGTCTTCGGTGTATGTCTTTGATGTATGATATAGAGAAAAATTAAGAAATGAAATGAACCTGGCGTAATTTTTAAGTAGTGAAACAGTTTATTAACATCTATCCTTACATGTTGTAAGGGGGAATTGGTCTTGAAAGCTACTTTCGGGCTGTACCAGGTAGGATTATCTTGAATAGGTCAGCGAGACCATATCAGACATCATGATGATAAGGGGTCTAACATCTCCGACAACATGCTGGTTTCCAGATCGTACTCATTGCTCTATTCAAACGCGTTTTAAATGCTTTGTGTAGAAGAGTTGTATTAGTATGAGTGCAGTTCTCTATTGTCGTATATTTCAACCTATTGTTGTTCACGTAAGGGGAAAACACAATATATGGTTAAAATTAACCTTTTTTTACGTACTCGTATATTATTACCTCTGCAGTACTCATATCCTGAAGTACCTTCAGTACATACCGGCATGATATTTTTCACATTGTTTTCAATCGAGTTCACGTATTAATATTAATATACATGTAGATATAAATACCTCGTACGAACTATGGCCAAGGCCAAGCACTGGATTAAAGCCTCTACCAACATTAACATCACCACCCCTCATACTCCCTCGTATCCCATCACTACCACCACTGACCACACCCAAAAATATGATGCTCCGATACACCTTCCATCGAAGCACCACTGTCACATCCACAGCTCGACGCTGCTTCGGCATGAGACGCAAAGAACCCCTCATTCAAAACATCGACCCGTCCCTCCTTCCATCCACCGACGACACCATCCAACCAGGCAGCCATTATAGCCCACCGAGCGAACTTCCATCAGATCCCGATGCCTACGTTCGCAGACCCGTCACATCCGCAAGTGCCGTACAATTGACGGCGAGTACGACGGAAGTGGATACAGGTTACGAGCCGAGTATGAGTGGTACTTTGAGTACGCTGGATACCTGTGCCATTGCCTCGGATGGCAGTGGTGTAGTTCACGGACGTTACGGTACATTGACGTCGGAGCAGGTGTCAGGTATACCGTTGGAATATCTCAGTTTGCTGCACAGTGCCGCCGAAGGTGCTGCAGCCGTGCGTACCTTTGCTGGCAATGGCAGTGGTACAGTGTTGGTGTATGGAGCCACGCAGGCGTCTGCCTTGGCGACTGTGCAGTTAGCGAGTAGTGCTGGAAATGCCGTGTTGGCAGTGGTGTGTGGACAACACAGTTCGAATGAGGAAGCTGTTGATCTTGTCAAGGGATTTGCGAAGCGTCCTGGAACGGCCATAACGGAGGAGTATGCGATGAAAAAGAAATCGTTTGGAGACTTGGTGAGTGCGATTAGTGTAGGAGAGGAGGTGGTGTCAGACGATAAGGAGCAGATGATTGTAGAGTTCCGTGCGAATGTCAAGGAATACTTTGAAAAGTATCAAGTGGATGAAAATTTACCTACTATTGGAGAAGAAGAATTAGAACAGAGCTTCTCATCGGAGAAATACGCGTTATTTAAAAATCAATTTAAAATACGGGGAAGTCAATTACTTCGAGGAAGTGTTCCACCCGGACCAAAGTTTGATCCGCCATCTTTATTAGAAAGTATGCTTGCTTCAAATGAATCGTCATTATTGAAGGATCATCCATCGGTTGAAGCAGACGCTCATTCAGAAGAACCCTATGAACTTCCAGTATGTGGGAGTGCGACCTCTATTCCGTCATTGTTGAAAGAAGAAGTTGGAGGACCGGTCGTTGGTGCTGTTATTGCGGTCACTCCGACACTCGCCACCGCCTGCGCAGCCGTACAAAAAGCAGGAAAAAGCCTTCGAGCACAAGCAGAAGCGCTCCAATATTTGACGGGGCGTCAAAGGAATGCTTATGCTGCTGCAACCAGTGTCGCCAATAGTGCAAAAGCTGCTGGAAAGGAGGTTCTTACTGTTGGTGGATCGTTGCCAGGTTTTAAGTCAGTCGAAGTAACAGACGAGGATGTTTCCACTGCATTAGATGCAATGCGAATTGAAGATAGTAATAATATGTCTGCATTGAATTTTTTCATTCAAGTGTTCCGTGCAAACGATTTCCAATCGTATGCAGACTACGCCATTCATAAAGCTACAGAACCGCTTTCTGGACCGCGCGAAAAAATTGTAACAAAGTAAAGGAATAGTAGTAATTACGATGCGAAAGTAAGATCATAATTAAATGAAAAGAAATTCTATATTGCTCGAGTGTAGAACGTGTAGTGCGCACTCGCATGCGCTATAGTCTCATATCTTTAAGTGACGCATTGTTGTTGTTAGGATTACTGACTCAGTGAACATTTGAAAACAACTGGAATAATCAGGAGAAGTAATTGTTTACATGATGTGAAATTCAATACGTGTTTTGTCCTAAATGAGACCAGAGGCGTGAAAAAATGAAATAAAATGATCCAATTATCCGTGGTAGGGCTGGTAAAAACTGGAAAGAGTTCAGTGGAACAAAAGCAGGTCAACGACATTAACATCTCTGGCGTTCTACTGTGAATTAAAGATCACAGCTTGATCATTATTTTTCAAATCAGGATAAAAGAGTATAGGTGTGATAAATTGCAAAAGAAGTAGGGAATTGATAGCTTTCTATAGTTCCTATTTATACGGTTAACTTAATAGAGAACAGGTAATTCATCCCTCATACGTGTAGTTCAGTAGGACGATGAGAAGGGAGATTATGATTCCTAGCATAATCACTTGAATTTATCGCAAAAAGAGAGAGTTAAGTGTTTAGGATTGCTGTGTCCTTGTTAGATTTTCTGCAAGTGATCAATTCAGTCAAGAGGGAGTATCAACAGGGGAATATTCCAAGAGTTAAGTTGGAAAGACGGAAGATCATGTCTAGTCATTTAAAAAATTAGATGGCTTATCCGCTGTTGCGCATTCCTTGAGCAACGCCCTTAATGCTAACGACTAAAGCGTCTTGAATCAAATTAATGTCTTCCACTGCACCTTCGTCGAGCTCAGAAATATCTTCACAACTAGCTTCCCGAAGCCTCTTCAACAATTCAGCTTGCACAACATTGATAGGATCGAGATATGGGCCTCTGACCTTAGTAGAAGCTCGAAGAAGTGAAACATGAGGACCTGCTCCTTCGTCTCTTCCAGTAACTTCAAGGAATCCTTTCCTTGATGTAACCATCTTCTCCCTTATTTCCTCGCCTAAACCGACCAACTCAGGAGTTTTATCCACCAACTGTTCGTCATAATTTTGCGAAATAGAGTAGTCAGTCTTACTCAGAATCATCCCAATTAAGTCGATAGTTTCTCGGAACCATGGCCAATCTTCATACATTTCAGTCATCACCTTTATGTCAGATGGTGTAGCAGATAATGCAGCTTCGACTCCTAGCCATGCGGATAAATTCGTTCTTGTTTGAGTCCATGCGAAAGTCCACGGAATCGCACGAAGGCTCTCAATACCTCCTTTAGGATTACGCTTCGCTGGTCTACTTCCTATATTTAAAGATCCCAACTCAAGCTCAGGGGTTGCTTGCCGAAAATAAGGGACAAAGCGAGGTTCCTCTCTCACAAGATTTCGGTAAGAAGCACAAGAGTCTTCTGAAATTCTTCGCATTTGCTCAACCCAGGTTGCATTTGGTTCTACATGTGACGTAAACTTTTCACGTAATACTGCTGCTGTATAAATGTCTAGTGTTCTTTCAGCAACAACCTGATCTCCAAAATTTTGCGTGATCATTTCACCTTGTTCAGTGACACGAAATCGCCCATCAATAGTGTTTGGAGGATGAGACATAATTGCCCGATAGAGAGCTGGATTTCCTCCCCTACCAACGGTTCCACCTTTTTTGAGGTTGGAAGTATTAAGTTATGCTTGAGACAACAACAGTTGAATACATTCAAAACTAATCGACTTACCTTTTCCATGAAAAAAAGTAAGTTCAATGTTGTGCTTATCAGCGACTTCTCTCATTTTTACCTGATTTTCATATAATGCCCAATTCGCCGCAAGACGACCAGCGTCCTTCGCACTGTCAGAATAACCAACCATAACTTCTTGTGTTCCTTTGATCGCTCCAGTGTAAGCCGGAATCTTGAAAAGTGTTTCAAGAACTGAACTAGAATTAACGAGATCGTCGAGCGTTTCAAACAGGGGCGAAACTCTCATCATGTTTCCCTTGTCCGCTGTCATGCCAAATTGCCTTTGCAATAACATTACAGCAAGTACATCACTCGCCGTTTGTGCTTGACTGATAACATAAGCACCTAAAGCTTCAGGTTCAAGCGTCGATGCCATATGAAAGCATCTTAAAGTTTTGACAACATCAGCGCTAGCGCCCAAATTGTCTAGATCTCGAGTGCGGAACAAAGGTCTTTTTCCAGCTAATTCTGTTTGCAAGAAGTTCAGACGGGTTTGTTCGTCCCAATCCGCATAAGATCCCATTCCTAGAAATTTCGTCACTGCATCAAGTGCCTAGAAGATATTAAGAATTTAAAATTTTAAGACAGGTCAGGATATTTGTCACAAGGTTACAAAACATACCATAGTGTGCCTCGTGCTTTCTTCTCTAATATCTAAAGGAACAAGTGTTAAACCGAATGAGGCAACTCTTCGAATGATATCAATCAAGACACCATTCGCAACTTCTTCGAAACCAGTTTCTACGAGTGAGCGATGCATAACCATAAGCGGTTCCATCAATTCTGCCGACTTAAACAATGGCTTGATATCATCAGAATCAAGATTGACTTTCTCAAAGCTGGAGATATCTGAAGAGAAGGAAGACTCGCTCATCAATGAAGCTTCGCACTCTTTCACAGTTTTCATCAAACGCTTTTCCAAATGACCAATTACGCGGCGGTACAGTTCCTTAACATCTTTGGAATTCTTAATGCCCCCTGCAAAATGTTTCATTTCGTCGCTAAAACGAGACGATATAGCAAGATCGCCATAAAGCTCATTTAAATCGTTCAAATAGAGTTTCGCAGCTCGAAGCCGTTGTTGAAGAACAACCTCAATGGTGACTTCTGGGGTAACGTTGGGGTTTCCATCACGATCTCCGCCTAAAGAAAAATTCATTATTAAATATGCTAAAAGATGAGACCTAAATGATATAGTCCGTACCTATCCAAGAAGAAAAGCTTATCGGAACAGCGTCAATTGGAAGACGATCGCCAACTGAAAGCTTTAATTGTGCGTCAAGCTTGCGGAAGTATTCAGGAACGGCGTCCCACAAAACCGACTCTATGATAGCGATGCCCCCTAGAGCTTCTTGTTGCGGTGTGGGTTTCGTACGCCGAATCTCATCGCTACCCCAGATTGATGCAATAATACGTTTTAAGGCCCCAGTAGCTTCTGCTTCCATGTAAGGGTTAAGGTCTGGACGATCTAGAATTGCAAGTTGCTCTGAAACTTTCTTATACTTCAAAAGAATAGTGCGACGATTGACTTCCGTCGGGTGTGCTGTTAATACAATTTCAACTTTTTGCTTCATGATTGCATCAAAGATTTCGTCTTTCGTGTGCCCCTTATCGAGTAAAGTCTGGATCGTTCCCCTCATGCTATCTTCTGTCATAGGCAATGGCCCACCATCTGTGCTGACTCGATCTGCTTCAAGCTCATACTGACGCAAAACCCGCATTCTGTGATGTACTTCGGCACTATTAACAAGATTTAAGGCAATAGAGAAACACCTCATTACACCGAGAGCATTTTCATTGGTCAAGTCTTTTGCACATTGTATCATCCGTTGAAGAGGAGCTTCATCGTCGACGTCCGCTTGACGATTTATGCCATGTTGACGGAAACGAGTAAAGATGTCGTGAACCTCTGGGCTGTCTCTTTGAACCACACTAGCCAAAATATCATTGAGCCGTTCAATATCCCGAAGAAGAACGCCATCGCGTGCCTCGTCCAAAATGACTGCACAAAAAGGCAAAAATGTAAATTTCTATCCTTCTCTTTCTATCGATAAAAACATTTGCAAATGTATTCCACTTACCACTCTGAGATAATGGGGCAGTAAAAGAACTCGAATAATTTTCTTTCTCCGTGGAAACTTCATCGACGTCTTGGTCGGCGACAGCTTCGGCGTGGATTGGTTTCAAACCCAAACCTCCATTATTAGCATTGAAGAATACCTGGTGGGAAGGCGAGACGAATCCTGATGTAAAGATCTTACTACCACTCGCGAGGAGAAGAATGTAAGAAACGGCACACCTATCAAATTTCATAGTAAACGACTTTCAAAAATTTATAATATGAAAACAAAAGTGAGGGAATTGCAGGAATCTCTGCTTACGTAGGTACAGAACTATTTTGACACTGCCCATGAAAGTTCAAAATAAGGGTGAACGAAATTTTCTTGACTCTTGTTTGGACGAAAATCCTAGTGTGTGGTGGAAATTAATCGAAAGTGCGTCAGAGTTCGGTACGTGAGAATTCAGCAAGTTATTCCGAACATAAGCCGAATTTTGAATGCAGCAAGGTTGTGGAGTCCAGAAAAAATATTGAGAAAATTCCCAAAGTATGCCGTTTGAAAAATTAAATTCGCAAAATATGCCGTTTTCCGGCATCACCACGAATAAACGTCTACTTATCGTTACTTCAATAAGTAAACTACTCCAATTTTTTGCA
>Ga0209092_10000533_pt1 | contig 37666 bp, 41 predicted proteins | sample FraStrMetagenome_FD_187446 | JGI IMG/M metagenome (GOLD analysis project Ga0209092, IMG submission 187446) | Marine eukaryotic phytoplankton communities from Arctic Ocean - Fram Strait ARC3M Metagenome (SPAdes) (version 2) | ecosystem: Environmental > Aquatic > Marine > Oceanic | place: Fram...
ATATCTTATATTCCATTCCTTGCTTTTAGCGTTTTACGCCGATTCTTCCGTTTATTTGAGTTTACGTGGAATATTGCTGATCGTTTACAATTTGGTGAAGTTACTGGTAGTGCTGCTAAACCAACGAATGAAGTGGATTGGCCAGCTGGGCGTTTAAGTCTTGAAAGTTATCTTCAAGAGTACTTTGGTAAGATTCTAAAAAAATTAAGAGAAACGAACTACCAACAAAACCAAAAATCAAACGAAATATCATTTCTTTAAAACTAGGTTTAAAGCATACTATTTAGTATGCTCTTGACCTAGAGCGTTTTATTCATTTATAATAAACGCTATAAGAAGAGGGACTGTAGTTCAATTGGTTAGAGCACCGCCCTGTCACGGCGGAAGTTGCGGGTTCGAGTCCCGTCAGTCTCGATAAAGTCACACAAAATTATTAAAAGTTTCACCCGTAGAAATTCTAAAGGAAATTGTCTTGTTGCTTATACTTAATCATATTTAAACTGTTTTAACTCTGTAGTTTTTGGGGACGCTATAGGCAGTAAAAAACCGCTTCTTATAGACATAAATATCTAGAAGAAGCGGTTTTTTTAATTGGTAGTTTACTTTACTTTGGGTTAATAATTTTTAACCTCAACGTCAACACCGGCTGAAATATCTAATTCCTTTAAATTCTCAAAGGTTGTTTCTGTCGGTGCATAAATATCAATTATCCGTTTATGCGTTCTAATTTCAAAATGTTCACGCGCATCTTTATTTACGTGTGGTGAAGTTAATACACAATAGCGTCTTAATTTTGTTGGTAAGGGTACAGGTCCAACAGCTTCTAATCCACTGGCTTTAATCGCATCCATAATTTTTTGGCAGGATTGATCTAAAACTGGGGATTCATACGCTTTTAGACTTATACGAAGTTTTTCACTTTTTAATGCATTCATAAACTCTTGCAAGAAGTTATTCTAAAATTTTCGATACTACACCAGCACCTACAGTTCTTCCACCTTCTCTAATCGCAAATCGCATTCCTTGCTCAATTGCGATCGGGTTTATAAGTTCTGCTGTCATTTTAATTCGGTCACCAGGCATTACCATTTCTGCAGTACTTCCATCATCACCAGTGAATTGTACAATTGTACCTGTTACATCAGTTGTACGAACGTAGAATTGTGGACGGTAACCTGTAAAGAATGGAGTGTGTCTTCCACCTTCATCTTTGTTTAAAATATAAACTTCTGCTTCAAATTTCTTGTGTGGAGTAATTGAACCCGGTAAGGCTAATACCATACCACGCTCGATTTCAGTTTTTTGAATACCTCGGATAAGGATTCCCACGTTATCACCTGCCATACCAGAATCAAGTGTTTTTTGGAACATCTCAATACCTGTTACAGTTGTTGTTTTTGTGTCTTTTAAACCTACTAACTCAACAGTATCTCCAACATTTACTTGGCCTCTTTCAATTCGACCTGTAGCTACTGTACCACGACCTGTAATAGAGAATACATCTTCAATAGCCATTAAGAATGTTTTTTCAGTATCACGCTCCGGTGTTGGAATGTAAGTATCGATTGCATCCATTAGGTCGTAAATAAGGTCAACCCATTTATCTGCACCTCTTTCTTTAGGACCACCTTCTACAGCTTGAAGTGCTAGTAGTGCTGAACCTGAAATAAACGGGATATCGTCTCCAGGGAAATCGTAACTTTCTAAAAGTTCTTGTACTTCTAACTGAACTAATTCTAGAAGTTCTTCGTCATCAACTTGGTCGGCTTTGTTTAAGAACACTACTAGGTAAGGTACACCTACCTGCTTTGCTAGTAGAATGTGCTCTCTTGTTTGAGGCATTGGACCATCAGCAGCAGATACTACTAAGATACCACCATCCATTTGTGCGGCACCAGTAATCATGTTTTTTACATAATCCGCGTGGCCTGGACAATCTACGTGTGCATAGTGTCTATCCGCCGTTTCATACTCTACGTGTGCAGTGTTAATTGTAATACCACGTGCCTTCTCTTCTGGAGCAGAATCGATTTCGTCGAACTTTTTAGTGGCTCCTACGTTATGAATCGCTAATGTTGCCGAAATTGCTGCTGTTAAAGTCGTTTTACCGTGATCTACGTGACCAATAGTACCAATGTTAATGTGCGGCTTTAATCTTTCAAACTTTTCGCGTGCCATTTTAATTTATTTATTGATTAAATTTGTTTTTCTATTTAGATAAATACTTTTGGCGAAAATAGCTGTTTTGATTACTAAAACTGAATTAGTATCTAAAGTGGGCAAATGCTTTATTTGCGTCAGCCATTTTATGTACTTGTTCTTTTTTTCTTATGCTGTTTCCTGTTTCTTTCGCAGCATCTATGATTTCGTTAGAAAGTTTTACGGCCATACTTTTCCCTGAACGCGTCCTAGCAAACTCTGTAATCCATTTTAAGGAAATGTTTGTTCCGCGGTAAGCACGAATTTCAATAGGTACTTGGTAAGTAGACCCACCAACTCTTCTCGCTTTTACTTCAACTTTTGGAGTAACGTTTTTTACTGCTTTTTCTAGTAAAAGTACCGGATTTTCCTCTGTTTTGGTAGAGATTATTTCCAGGGCTCCGTAAACAATCTTTTGTGCAAGAGATTTTTTTCCTGCTTGCAAAACCCGGCTTATTAATAACGTGACCAAACGACTGCTATAAATCGGATCTGGATCTGCTAATTTTCTTTGAGCTCTACTTCTTCTTGACATAAGTAAATTTTATTTTTTGAACGTTTTTTTTGTTAACCCTTTGGTTTTTTACCACCATATTTAGATCTGCTTTGTCTACGATCTTTTACTCCTGCAGCATCTAATGTTCCTCTAACTACGTGATATCTACACCCTGGTAAATCTTTAACACGTCCTCCACGAATTAAAACAACAGAGTGCTCTTGGATATTGTGTCCAATGCCTGGAATATAAGCTGTTACTTCAAACCCCGATGTTAGCCTAACTCTGGCAACTTTACGCAGTGCCGAGTTCGGTTTTTTGGGTGTTGTAGTATAAACACGTGTACATACACCTCTTCGTTGAGGGCATGCTTTAAGCGCTGGCGATTTTGTTTTCTTTTTGTTTGCGACTCTTTCGAACCGAACTAATTGTTGTATCGTTGGCATATAATTTTTAATTATTCTTGGTTTGTAATCCCGTATTTACGCATAAAACGTTCTACTCGACCTTCAGTATCAAGAATCTTTTGAGACCCTGTATAAAAAGGGTGATTGCCTGACCATATATCTACATTTAATCGCGGCTGTGTTGAGCCAACTTTCATAATTAATTGTCCATCACAGTAAACCTTTGCATTGGGGTACCATTCAGGGTGAGTTGTTTTGACCATTTTGGAAATTATTATTTTAACGTTTAGAGAATTGCGGAGCTTTTCTAGCTTTACGTAATCCATATTTCTTTCTCTCTTTACGGCGTGAATCACGAGTTAAAAATCCACCGGATTTTAAAGAAGTACGGTTCTCAGGTGACATGTAACATAAAGCTCGTGCTACTCCAAGTTTGATCGCGTCGGCTTGACCTTTTAACCCACCGCCATGAGTATTTACGTATACGTCATACATATTTTCTAACCCCAAAGTAGTTAATGGGATTTTTGAAGTTTTAATGTACTGTGAATTGAACTGCATATATAATTCACCTGGTTTTTGATTTACCATCATCGAACCAGTCCCAGGAACTAAAATAACTTTAGCTACTGAAGTTTTTCTGCGTCCTATACCAAAGTACGCTGACTTCGTTTCTGAAGTGGATACCATTTAATCTGAGTTTTTAGTCGTTTTTAATAAAAATTTATACAAGTTCAAAGATTTTATTTAGTATTTTAAGGTACCAAACTACATCTTGTCTTTTAACAATCGTTTAAGAATTTCTTCTTTTTTATTTACGGAGATCCATATCAAATCTTTTCTTTAAACTTTCGCAAACTTCATCTGCTGATTTCTGCCCAAAGTTTTTAAATTCTAACAAATCGTTAGCAGAATATTGCATTAAATCTGATACCGTATGGATATTTGCTCGTTTTAAGCAATTGTAAGCCCGTACAGAAAGTTCTAATTCTTCGATGAAGATTGTATCAAGTTGCTCAGGACTTTCCTCTTTTGGATATATCTCCTTATTTAACGCTAATGTAGAGGTTGTATTTGTTATTTTCAGGAGCTCAAAACTCTTTTCCAATACTTCCGCACATGTACTTAAAGCTTCCGCCGGAGTTAAACTTCCATTTGTCCATATTTCTAAGATCAAACTTTCCAATTCGGAAGATGTATTTGTTTGAGCAGTTTCTACAAAGAAATTTACCTTTTTTACAGGCATGAAAACTGCGTCTACACTAAGAAAACCTGCTGGAAGAATGGAGTCTAACGTACTATTTTTAAGGTAATTTTGACCTCTAGCAACCAAAAACTCCATTTCTACATTACTTTTCGCCGTTATAGTTGCAATATACTGTTGAGGATCTACTAACCCAACGTTTGGGGGTAGTTCAATGTCACTGGCTGTTATAATACCTGGTCCTTTTACCTTTAATCTAGCTAAAGTAGGTTCGTTAATAGTACCTGTAAAAATAATTTGTTTTAAATTTAGTAGGATGTCTACAACGTCTTCTTTAACGTGTGGTATTGTTGAGAATTCGTGATTAATTCCCGTAATTCGCACACCAACAATCGCTAAACCTTGTAAGCTTGATAGCAATACTCGGCGCAAAGTATTCCCAATCGTGGTACTTTGACCATTCATAAAAGGCCCAATATAATACTTCGAATAAAGGTCCGTCTCGGTTTTTTCTGTCGATTGTAAACACTGGACTTGAAACATGAGTGTTTATACTATTCTAAGTTTTGTGAAAATTTTGTAGGTAAAAAGTCTCTATTCAACCAAACTATACACGTCTCTTTTTAGGTGGTCGGCACCCATTGTGCGGTACGGGGGTAATATCTTTTATTACTAAAACCTGTAAACCACAACCTTGTAGCGCTCGAATTGCAGTTTCTCGACCACTTCCAGGGCCACTAACAACAACTTCTGCTTGTCTCATACCTTGTTCGTATACAATTGTTGCAACCTTCTCTGCAGCAGACTGGGCAGCAAAAGGAGTACTCTTTTTAGCTCCTTTAAAACCACTTCCACCGGCAGAAGCCCAGTATAATGTGTTACCTTGTTTATCGGTTACATTTACAATAGTGTTATTAAATGTCGATTTAATATGAACAACACCACTAGTTATTACTTTTTTTGATTTTTTATTAGAAAATCGTTTTACTTGTTTGACCATAATTACGGATATAAAATGTCTAAAGAACTAATTATTTTTTCTTTGTAACAGGAATTCGAACTTTTCCTTTACGCGTTCGTGCGTTAGTTTTTGTTCTTTGTCCACGGACGGGTAATCCAACACGATGGCGTCGGCCTTTCGCGGATCCAATTTCAGTTAATCTTTTTATATTTAGTGATGTAACACGTCGCAAATCACCTTCCGTTTGATAATTTTCGTCAATTATTGCTCTTATCGTCGTGATTTCTGCATCGGTTAAATCATTACAGCGTGTACTTGGTGCAACATTAGCATCTTTTACAATTTGTGCTGCACTAGTATTTCCGATTCCAAAAACGTACGTTAATCCTATATCAATCCGCTTATTTCGCGGAAGGTCTACTCCTGAAATACGTGCCATTTCTTTTTGTATCTTATAACTTTATTTACGTTTCATTTTTGCTCGGCCTTGTCGAACTTTCAGTCTTGGATCCGATTTACAAATAAGATAAATTCGGCCACGACGTTTGACAACTTGGCAATCTTTTGATCGATTTTTTAAGTTTCCGATGGAACTTACTACTTTCATAGATGAATTTTATTGTTAAACAACTATATTGCAAAATTTATATTAAACTATCCCTCTACCAGTTTAGATTAACGGACTTAGAATAAAATGTCTACGTTTTTTTAAACGCCTCATAATTTTGCGATACCAGATATCCTCTTATTTGAGAAGAGACATCTGTAATAACACCAATTAGGATAACTAATGATGTTAGGTTTTTAAATATACTTAGCTTAAATATTGTAGTTAATAAAAACGGGAAAAACGCTAAGAAGGCTAAAAATAACCCACCCATAAAAGCTAACCGGCTTATTATTTGTTCTAAATATTGCGTTGTTTGTTTCCCTTGTTTTCTACCAGGTATAGCGTAGGCCATTTTTGTTAAATTGTCCGATAAGTCCTTAGGCTTAAGGACTAGTAAGGCATAAAAACTACTGAAGAAAACAACTAAAACGATATTTAAAAGGAATGACGTGAAAGTCAGTAAATTTGTTACTGATAATCCAGTTAATGTGAAAAATTTTGTTATACCTAACTGCAATGGGTAAAAGAGTAAAGTTGCCACCGTTGTACTAAATACAAGCGGCATTATCCCCCCTTGGTTAAGCTTTATAGGTATATAACTATTTTTCAATTCTAAGTTTTGGGAGTTTTGTTCTGAATAATTAAAATTTAGTTGTCGGGCAGAGACAATATTAATTTTCTTATAGGAATCTTGTACTAAAACAATTACGGAAACAATAAGCAGGTATACAAAAAAAACAGAACCTAAGACTACAAGGTTGTTTATGCTGTCGATATTCTTCAAATTTTTTGTAAATTCAGTAATGCTCGCAGGTAAACCACCAATTATATTAATAAAAATAATCATTGATGAGCCATTACCCAAGTTTTCGTTTGTTATAAGTTCTGCAAACCACATAGAAAGCATCGACCCAGCTGTAAGTGACAAAATAATTTTAAGAGCCAAAAGTATGCTCCAATTAAAAATAACTGGTTTTACTAAAACAAAAGCACAAGCTGTACTTAATATTAAAGCCCATGCAAGGGTTAAATACTTTGTGTAGCGATTAATCTGTTGTCGCCCTAATTCTCCTTCTTCTTTTTGTAATCTTTCCAACGACGGTATTATCGGCGTTAAGAGCTGGATTATAATTGAAGCGTTAATGTAAGGTAATATACCTAAAGACCCAATCCCTAAAAAGGAACTACCCGTTAAATTTTTTGCAAAGCCAAACAGAGGGTTTGCTACTTGATTTTGGGAAAAGATGTCTAGATCGACACTAGGGACTGGTATATATAAACCTAAACGGATAAAAATCAAAAGCCCCAATATTTTAAATATCTTTTGCTTTAGTAGGTTTTTTGTTTCAGAAATTACCATTTGATTACATGGTTTTAGACGTTATATGATTTTAGGGTACTTAAACCATTTATTGTCGCCCTTGCGTTGTTTAATAAATTATTTGAGCCTAACTGTTTTGATAAGATATTTTTAACACCAGCTAGTTCTAATACTGTACGGATAGAACTTCCAGCAATTACACCGGAACCTGGTGCTGATGGTCTTAAAACTAGTTTTGCTGCACCAAATCTACCATTTGTTGCATGTGGTATTGTATTTGAACTAGTTAATGGCACTGAAATGATGTGTTTTTTACCATCGGTCACACCTTTTCTTACGGCTGTAATAACATCACCCGCTTTACCAACACCGACACCTACTTTACCCTGTTCGTTACCTACGACAATAACAGCACGGAAACTCATTTTTTTACCACCTTTGACAACCTTGGTTACACGTTCTATCGATACAACGCGCTCAGACCATTCTGATTTAGGCTTCATCGTTTTTTTCGAATTCATAATAAGTTTAAGAAATGTATTATTTACCAGTCTTACCTGCTTTACGTCTTATGACTTCACCGTCGTATGCAATACCCTTTCCTTTATAAGGTTCTGGGGGGCGTACTGAACGGATCTTAGCTGCAAATTCACCAACTAAATCTTTTTCCATACCAGAAACTACAACTGTAGTTGGGTTCTCAACCTTTACGGCTAACTCTTTCGGTGTAATCATTTTTACTGGATGGCTGTAACCCATGTTCAGTACTAAGTCTTTCCCGTCAAGTTGTGCTCGGTAACCAACACCTGTAATATTTAATTTTTTCTCAAAGCCTGTTGATACCCCAGTAACCATGTTGGCCACTAGTGTACGCGATAATCCATAAAGTGCTTGAGAAAGTCTGGTATCTTGAGTTTTATCAATGAGCAGTGTTTGTTGGCCTTCATCGAAAGTACAACAAACTAATGAAGGGAGAATTCTTGAAAGACTGCCCTTTGGGCCGTCTACTAAAATTTTTTGACCATCTAATTTAACCTTAACCTTTTCGGGTAAGGTTATAGCCTTTTTACCTATACGAGACATAATCTAGTTTAAAATTACCAAATATAACATAAAAGTTCACCACCAATGCCTTCTTTTCGTGCTTGGTGATCTGTCATTAAACCACGTGAGGTTGAAATAATTGCTGTTCCAAATCCACCTAGGATTCTAGGCATTTTCTTTGCATTACTATACACTCTTAGACCTGGTTTACTTATTCGTTGAATCTTTTCAATGCATGGTTTACGCTCCTTTCCACGATATTTTAGTGATAAAAGAAGTGAACGGTTTAACCCGCTTTTTAGTTCTTCAAAAGAATCTATTAATCCTTCTGCAAGTAGTACTTGTGCAATACTTTTTGTTACTTTCGTAGCAGGGATTTGTACAATTTGATGCTTTGCTAAATTCGCATTACGGATGCGGGTTAGCATATCCGCTATAGTATCTGTCGTCATTTAATTTTCTTTTTGTCGTTAAAAACTAGGAAGTTGCAAATGGGATGCCGAATGCTTTCAATAATGCACGCCCTTCTTCATCTGTTTTTGCGGTTGTAACAATTGAAATATCTAATCCACGAATCTGTGTAACATCATCGTAAGAAATTTCTGGGAAAATTAATTGTTCCTTTAATCCTAAATTGTAGTTACCGCGACCATCAAAACTGTTTGGGCTGATACCTCGAAAATCTCTTATTCTTGGAAGCACAATATGTATTAACTTTGTTAAAAAGTTATACATTTGCTCTTGTCGTAAAGTGACAGAAGCACCAATCGACATACCCTCACGAATTTTAAAACCAGCAACAGATTTTGTTGATGTATTAATAGTTGGTTGTTGGCCAATCATTACAGCCATTTCCTTAACACTGGCATCAAGCTCTTTCGAGTTTTTTGATGCTTCTCCAATACCACGATTGACAGAAATTTTAACCAGCTTAGGTACTTGCTCAATGTTCTTGTAACCAAATTCTTCTATCATAGAAGGAACAATTTTTTGCTTGTATAAGCGCTTTAAATCGAGTTTCATGGTTAATAAATTTCACTTTTGTAAAGTTAAAACCTTCGCAGGTTATAGTACTTCAGGGGCTAACGAAACAATTTTTGTAAACCCTTTCTCTTTAAGTTCTCTTGCTATAGGTCCAAACACACGTGTTCCACGTGGGTTATTTTCTTTGTTAATGATAACTGAAGCATTATCATCAAAACGTAAGCGTGACCCATCTCTTCGACGTACAGATTGTTTTGTTCGCACAATAACAGCTCGAACTACGTCTGACCTTTTAACGGTTAAGTTTGGTGTCGCATCTTTAACAACACCAATAATAACATCACCTACATGACCATAACGTCGATTACTGCCAAGAACTCGAATACACATTAATTTCTTGGCACCACTGTTATCTGCTACTCTTAGACAAGTTTGCGGTTGTATCATTTGCTTATGTTGTTGACTTTCTTAAAACACTAATAAGTACCCAATTTTTTGTCTTACTTAAGGGCTTTGTTTCACGAATACGAACTTGATCGCCAATACTTGAGTTAAATTGTGAATCATGTACAGCATAACGTTTTGTTCTTGTGATAACTTTTTTATACCGTTTATGAACGATACGATCACTAACAGCAACAATACGTGTCTCATTCATTTTGTCACTAACGACAATACCGATTTTCTCTTTTACGGCCATATTTCAGGATTCGTATAGTTTAGTTTTTTTCTAGAATTTTTGTCTTGATGGGTAGTTTATATGAGGCTAATTTTAAAACCTTATATGCCATTTCCTTGTTTAAACCATTTATTTCAAAAAGAACAGCTCCTGGCTTAACTACTGCTACCCAATAATCAACAGCCCCTTTACCAGCTCCCATTCGAGATTCTGCGGCTCTTTCCGTAATAGGTCTATCTGGAAAAATTCGAATCCAAATTTTTCCAGTACGACGAACGTATCTTGTTATACTACGTCGTGTCGCTTCTATTTGTCGTGACGTTAGCCAGACAGGTTCTAACGCTTGGATACCATAATCACCAAAGACTATCGTGTCAGCTGTTGAAACCCCTTTAAGTCTTCCACGGTGTTGTTTACGGAATTTTGTTCTCTTAGGAAGTAACATAAAATAAAATTTTACTTATACATTATTTAAAATAACTAGTTACAGGATCTCTTTATTAAAAATCCAAACTTTGATCCCTAATACACCATAGACAGTATTTGCTCTATGCGTTGCGTAGCTAATGTCGGCGCGAAGGGTTTGAAGCGGTACTCTTCCTTCTCGAGCCCATTCTGCTCGAGCAATTTCCGCTCCATTTAATCGCCCTGAAACCTGAATTTTAAATCCTTTTACTCCACTCTTATTTAACAGTTGAGTTGTTTGACGAATAGCTTTTCGGAAGGCTACTCGCTTTTCAAGTTGGTCACCAATTGATCTAGCAACTAATGAACTTTCATTCTCACTTTTCGTAACTTGTAAAACTTTAATACGGACTTGTTTTGAGTCACCAACTAAAGCTTTAATACTGTTTTTTAGATTAAGGGTAAAGTTTTCTTTTTCAGTATCCAGTGCAATAGCTTTTGGTCGAGCTGCGTGAATTGTTAATTCAAGTTGATTAATTTTTCGCTGAATTTCTAATTTAGTAATACCAGCTTTACTGTAAATGGACTCAAATTTTTTTTCAAAAAACTCTCTTATCTTGTAATCTTCTTTTAGAACGTCGCTATAAACACTGTAGCTTGCAAACCATGTTGAGCTGTGTGTTTTGTTAACTCCGATTCTAAAACCTGTTGGATGTGTCTTTTGTCCCACGAACTAAATCCTCATATAAAATTAAGTTTTTCTTAGTTTGCCATAACGATAGTTATGTGCGATGTCGCCTTTTGAATACGGTAAGCTCTACCTTGTGCTCTTGGGCGAAAACGTTTCATAGTCGGTCCTTGATCTGCAAAAGCAGATTTTACCGTTAATTCTGTTTCGTCAAATCCAAGATTATTTCGAGCATTCGCCGTAGCGGAGCGTAAAACTTTTATAATTGGTGCGCATGAAGCATACGGCATAAATTCTAAAAGAAGTAATGCTTCCGAGTAAGATTTTCCTTGTATTTGTCTTAAAACACGTCGAATTTTACTTGGAGACATTCGGATGTATTTAGAAACCGCACGAACTTCATTTTTTTGTAATTTTGTTCTAACCATTTATTTTGATTAACGTTTTCCTTTTTTATCTTTCTTTACGTGCGAACGGAATGTTCTCGTAGGAGAAAATTCACCCAGTTTGTGTCCAATCATTTGATCGCTTACAAAAACAGGAAGGTGCTGGTGCCCATTGTAAACAGCGAATGTATGACCAATCATATTTGGTAATATTGTTGTTGAGCGTGACCATGTTTTAATAGAGTCTCTTTTACCGCTCTCATTCATTTGTTCAACCCTCTCAAAAACATGGGAAGCAACAAAAGGGCCTTTCTTTAAAGAACGTGGCATATTAAATAATAAAAATTTATAATTTTACTTATTAATTAAGTTGTTAACGTCGTGAGCGTAAGATGTATTTACTACTAGCTTTTGTTTTGTTTCGTGTTTTGATACCTAGAGCAGGCTTACCCCATGGTGTAACAGGTTTTGGTCTACCAATTGGTGATCTTCCTTCTCCACCACCGTGTGGGTGATCAATTGGGTTTTTTACAACTCCACGAACTTTAGGTTTCTTTCCAAGCCAACGGCTTCTTCCAGCTTTACCTAATGTAATGTTTATACTGTCAACATTACCAACTTGGCCTAAAGTTGCATAACAACGTTTATTTACTAGACGTACTTCATTTGACGGCAGCTTTAATGTGACAAAATCACCTTCTTTTGCAATCAATTGCGCATACGTTCCAGCTGCACGAGCAATTTGCCCACCTTTACCAAGTGTTAGTTCAACATTGTGAACAATACTACCTAGTGGTATGTATTCCATTGGCATCGCATTACCGATTTCAATTGGTACATCTGTCCCCGAAGAAACATCCATACCAACGCGTAACGAACGTGGGGCGATAATGTACTTTTTAGAACCGTCACTATACTGTAGTAATGCGATTCTTGCATTACGGTTCGGGTCATATTCAATAGTAGAAACTCTCGCGGAAATTGACGACTTTCGGTGAAAGTCAATTACACGATACTTTCTTTTATGGCCGCCACCGCGGCCTTTTACTGTAATAACACCTCGGTTATTTCGACCGCCGCAAGCTTTTTTACCAAACGTCAAAGTTCGTTCTGGTTTTACCTTTGATAGATCATCAAAGTATGAAACGGATTTTGAACGTGTTCCTGGGCTGTATGCCCTATACAGACGAATTGCCATATATTAGATAATAATTTCTAGTTAAAAGCTTCCAAAAATTTTCTTAATTAAGTTAATGAGTTATTCTTCCTCAAATAGAGTAATAGAATTCTCTGGTGCTAACTCAACTATTGCTCTTTTATATCGAGCTTTTGTTCCAATAAACTTCCCCACGCGGCGTTTGCGCAATGGTAATAATGAAGTATTTACAGAGATCACTTTAACATCAAATAACTGTTCAACTGCGTACTTTACTGCAGTTTTATCTGCTTTCGGGTCGACAGCGAAGCTATATTGATTTTGTTCTAGCAACCTTATAGTCTTTTCCGTAAGAATTGGGTATTTTACAATGCCCAATAAATCTCTTTGGTTAGGTTGAATGTAAGACATGATAATATTGTGAACTAATCGATTATACTACTTTTGGGTGTTGTATTTTTAACACCGTGTTTTTCTTACCCGGTACAGAACCTTTTACAACTAGGATGTTCTCTTCAGTGTTTACGTAAAGGATTTCAGTGTTTTTTAAAGTTACTGTTGCGTTACCAAGGTGACCTGCCATCTTTTTCCCAGGGTAAACACGGCCTGGAGTACTTCCTGCACCAATACTACCCGGTAGACGGTGGTTTTTTGAACCGTGTGTCATTGGCCCTCTCGAAAAGTTATGTCTTTTCTGGTTACCGGCAAATCCTTTACCAATACTTGTCCCGGTTACTCTAACAGTTTGCCCTTTAGTAAAAGTACCAACGTTTATAACTTGGCCTAATTTAAAATCTTCTGGTGTATTTATACGAAATTCCCCAAAGGATCTAAATCCTTGATCGCCAACTTTTTTTAGATGGCCTTGCTTTGGTTTATTTAAGTTTTCAAACTTTTCTTCGCCGTATGCTACTTGGATAGCATTATAACCATCCGTAGTTACTGTTTTTATTTGGCTTACCTTACATAATCCAGCCTTTAGAATTGTCACAGGGAAAGCTATACCTGATTCGTCGAAAATTTGGGTCATCCCAACTTTTTTTGCAAATAAGCCTGACTGCATAAAGATATGTTGTTTGTTTCTAAGGTATTTAATAGCAATGCGATTTTAAAAAATCAAGAAATATGCAGGTAATTTCCCAACATATAAGTAATACAAGTATAAATTAACAGTGCCATATTTGCAAAATTGATTTTTTTTCATCCAAGAACCAATTTTTTAATAACTAATAAATACTTATTACCTGCGGTAAATACTCCTTCTCTCTTACAATATGAAGTATTATTATTACGTTAGTAAGTCGGAAATAAAAAAGGACAAAATACATGGTTAAAGTTATTGGAATTGATTTAGGGACTACAAATTCCGTAGTTGCTGTTATGGAAGGTGGTAAGCCTGAAGTAATAACAAATGCAGAAGGTCAACGCACAACACCATCAGTGGTTGCTTATACAAAAAAGGGTGATCTATTAGTTGGGCAAATTGCTAAACGTCAGGCAGTTATTAACCCAGAGAATACATTCTATTCAGTGAAACGTTTTATTGGACGTAAAACAAGTGAAGTAACTGAAGAGCTGCGCCAGGTTTCATATAAAGTGATCCAAACTGAAGACATTATTAAATTAGATTGTCCAGCTTTAACAAAGCAATTTGCCGCTGAGGAAATTTCAGCTCAAGTTTTACGTAAACTAGCTGATGATGCATCTAAGTATTTAGGTGAAACTGTTAAACAAGCTGTAATTACAGTCCCTGCATACTTTAATGATTCTCAACGACAAGCCACAAAAGATGCTGGAAAAATTGCGGGTCTAGAGGTTCTGCGAATAATTAATGAGCCGACAGCAGCGTCTCTTTCTTATGGTTTAGACAAGAAGGATAATGAAACAATACTTGTATTTGACTTAGGTGGTGGAACATTTGATGTTTCAGTACTTGAAGTAGGGGATGGTGTTTTTGAGGTATTAGCTACGTCTGGTGACACTCATTTAGGTGGTGATGATTTTGATGAAAAAATTGTACAATGGCTTGTTAAAGAATTTAAGGATCAAGAAGGTATTGATTTAACAGAAGATAGCCAAGCCCTGCAGAGATTAACAGAGGCTGCAGAGAAAGCAAAAATAGAATTATCTACGCTAAGCCAAAGTTCAATAAACTTACCTTTTATCTCTGTAACTCCAGAAGGTCCTAAGCATTTAGATAAAGAGCTAACACGAGCAAGTTTTGAAGATCTGTGCTCAGATTTAATTTTACGTTGCAAAACGCCAATTGAAGCATCATTAAAAGATGCTGAATTAACACCAAACGATATTGATCAGAATGTTCTTGTTGGTGGGTCTACACGTATCCCAGCTGTACAACAACTAGTTGAAGAGCTGCTTGGTAAAACACCTAACCAAACTGTAAACCCTGATGAAGTAGTTGCCGTTGGGGCTGCTGTACAAGCAGGCGTTCTGGGTGGTGAAGTTAAAGATATCCTACTATTGGATGTAACACCGTTATCATTAGGTGTTGAAACTCTAGGTGGTGTAACAACAAAGATTACTCCACGAAATACGATTATTCCAACAAAAAAATCGGAAACATTTTCTACTGCTGTAGATAACCAACCAAATGTAGAAATTCACGTTTTACAAGGAGAAAGAGAACTAGCTAAAGATAACAAAAGTCTAGGTACTTTTAGGTTAGATGGAATTGCACCTGCAGCGCGTGGAGTTCCACAAATCGAAGTTACATTTGATATTGATGCAAATGGTATTCTTTCCGTAACGGCTAAAGATAAAGCTACTAACAAACAACAATCAATTACCATTACAGGTGCATCAACTTTACCTAAAGATGAAGTTGAGCGTATGGTTAAGGATGCTGAAGCAAATGCGGCAACGGATAAAGAAAAAATTGATCAAATTGAAATCAAGAATCAAGCAGAGACGATTTCTTATCAGTTAAATAAACAAATTGAGGGTCTACAAACTCCTGAAGAGAAGCAACCATTTGAGAGTTTAAAAACAGAGTTTGAGTCAGCTATTAGTGCTGATGATTACAGTGCAATGAAAGATCTAATTGCTAAGTTTAATGAGTTGCAAGCAACGGCGAATGCAGCACAAAGTGGTGCCGCAGAAGGGGATGATGCGATTGAAACAGATTTTTCAGCTGAGAAGTAACTTTAAATTCAATAATGCTTTTAAATTAGCCATTGTCGTAAAAAATGTAAACTTTACTTTAATGAATAGGCTAGTTAGAACTTAGTTTTAACGTCGGATTATTACCAGATGGTAAATTATAATAATAATAAACTGCATTATTATATCTATTAGTTTTTCCCCCCCAAAAAAAATTCTTTCTTATAAACCGATGGTTTATAAGAAAGAATTTTTTTGTACTATTAGTCTAGATTAGATTGCTTTATGCTTTTGCTTCAGCAATTGCTTTCTTTAGAGTCTCTTCTGACTCAGGAGAAAGCTTCTGCTCAGACTTGATAGTTGTAAGAAGTGTAGGAACTGAACTCTTAATGTAGCTTCTTAGCTTAATAAGGAATTCCTTAACGTCAGCTGCTTCGATATCATCTAAGAATCCGTTAATACCAGTGTAGATTGTCACTACTTGCTCTTCTACAGGGATTGGGCTGTTTTGAGCTTGCTTTAACATTTCTCTTAGTCTTACACCACGAGCTAGCTCGTTCTGTGTTGCTTGATCTAAGTCTGATGCGAACTGTGCGAATGCTTCTAGTTCAGCAAATTGTGCAAGCTCTAGCTTTAGTTTACCAGCTACTTGCTTCATAGCCTTAATCTGTGCTGCTGATCCTACTCGAGATACTGAGATACCAACGTTAATTGCTGGACGGATACCTGAGTTGAATAGATCACCAGATAAGAAGATCTGACCATCTGTAATACTAATTACATTAGTTGGGATGTAAGCTGCAACGTCACCGGCTTGAGTCTCAATGATTGGAAGAGCAGTCATACTACCACCACCTAAATCATCACTTAACTTAGCTGCACGCTCTAGTAAACGCGAGTGTAGGTAGAATACATCACCTGGGTATGCTTCACGACCTGGTGGACGGCGAAGAAGTAGTGACATTTGACGGTAAGCAGAAGCTTGCTTTGTTAAATCATCATAGATAACAAGAGTTGCTTTACCGTTGTACATGAAGTACTCAGCTAGCGCAGCACCTGTATATGGAGCAATGTACTGAAGAGTTGCAGGATCATCAGCATTTGCTGCTACGATGATTGTGTAAGGGCTTGCGCCTCTTTCTTCAAGAGTTGTAACTACAGCTGCTACTGAAGATGCTTTCTGACCGATTGCAACGTAAACACAAACAACATCTTCACCTTTCTGGTTTAGGATTGTATCGATTGCTACAGAAGTTTTACCTGTTTGACGGTCACCAATAATTAGCTCACGCTGACCACGACCAATTGGGATCATTGCATCAATCGCTGTAATACCTGTTTGTACAGGCTCACAAACTGACTTTCTTGTAATAATACCAGGCGCCATAGCTTCTACAAGACGACTCTCTGTACTTGCGATATCACCCTTCCCATCTAGTGGACGAGCAAGTGAATCAACTACACGTCCAAGGAATGCGTCACCTACAGGAACCTGAGCGATCTTTCCAGTAGAACGAACAGAGCTTCCCTCTAAGATATCAATTCCTGTACCCATTAGAACGGCACCAACGTTGTCGTTCTCAAGGTTTAGGGCAATACCGATAGTCTTATCATCAAACTCTAGTAACTCACCAGCCATTACTTGCTCAAGGCCGTAAACACGAGCAATACCATCTCCAACCTGTAGTACTGTTCCTACGTTATCGATTGTAACTTCTTGATCGTAGCTCTCAATTTGTTGACGGATGATGTTACTAATCTCGTCTGGTCTAATGTTGATCATATTTTAGTCTAGCTTACTTTTTATTAAAGAATCTTATATTTTGATTTAAAGTGTAAAGCGTATTATAAGCTTGGGCTTAATATATTAAATATTAAGCACCTAAAAGGCTAGAAATTTGCTTTAACTGGCCTCGGATACTTGTATCTATCATTTTAGATCCAATCTCGATTGTAAAACCTCCAATTAATGCAGGGTCTACTTTTAAAGCAAGTTTAATTTGCTTCGCGCCAGTAATAACTTTAAGTTTTTCCGCGATTTCTTTTTGTTGCTGGGCAGATAGCTGAATTGACGAAGTTATCTTTGCAATTTCAATAGATTCTTGCTTAAATGATAGTTCTAAAAACTTTTGAGCAATGCTCTCAAGAATTTCGATACGACCACGTTCAACAAGTAGTAATAAAAATTTTAAAGTGCTACCGTCAATTTGTTCGCCAAGAATATCTTTGACTACATTCTTTTTCGCATCTTTAGAGATTAAAGGGTTTCCTAAGAATTTCTTTAAATCACTAGAGTTAGCTAAAAATTGAGAAACGATATTCATATCGTTTGTCGTTTCTTTTAATGAGTCATTTGATTTAGCTAAATCAAGAAGTGCCTCAGCGTATGGCACTGCAACTTTACTTAAAACAATTGACATAATTTACTTAGGCTAATTTAGAGATGTTTCTATCAATGATTTGTTGTTGTAAACTTGAGTTAAGCTTACCTTCCAATTGCATTGTAATTCGTTTTAGAGCTAAAGTAACAACGTAATCTGAAATTTGTTTACGTACTCGAGCTTCAATCGTGCCAATTTGTGCTTTCGCAGCAGCAGTTAAACGCTCGATTTCTGTTTTACCATCTGTTAGGATAGTACTTTTTACTTGCTTCGCAGTAACTTCAGCATCTTTTCCAATGGACTCTATTACCATCTGAGCTTGAGCTAGTTGCGTTTCACTATCTGCTAATTTCTTAGTAGCTTCTTCTAGTCGCTCTTCAGATTCTTGAATTGCTCCAAGAATTTTTTGTTGACGTTCAGAAAGACTCTCAGATAACGCACCGCTTAGTAAGTAAAAAAGACCCCCTACTAAGATAATTAGGTTTACTAGATTAGCCTCAAAAATATCTGGGTTGAATGATACGCCTTCAGCAATTTGAGAAGAAAATCTATCTAAAGTCTGATTTAATAAATCCATTTTTTTTAAGAGTTTTTAAAGGAACCGATTGGTTAAAGAACAACTTCTTTACCAAGTAGTTTCTCTTTTATAAGTTGACTTAGTTCGTCTACTTGCGTTTCTAACTTTTCTAAAGCAAGAGACTTTTGAGCCTCTAATTCTTTATTGGTTTGCGCGATTAATTTAGCAGCGTCAGTACGGGCTTGAGTGATCTCAAGCGCCACAGTGTCTTTTGCTTCCTTCTCCGACTTTGATACGATGGATTGTGCATTAGATCTAGCGGCCTTAAGCTGTTCATCGTATTGCTGGTACAGCTCGTCGGCTGATAGTAATTTTTCAGAGGCTTGTGTTAGATTACCGCTGATGTATTTCTCACGATCATCTAATACCTTTGAAACAGGCTTATAGAATACAAATGTTAATGCAACAGTTAGTAAAATAAACTGAATTGCCATTAATGGTAATGTTGCATTAAAATCGAAAAGCCCACCAGCACCTTCAGCTGCAACTAATTGTGTTGCAGACGTAATAAAATAATTCATTTAAATTAGCAGCGAATAATTTATTTAAACTTAGGCAGAGCTAAGTGTGCGACTCTTTGAAAAGAGCGCTTAGTTTATAAACTAAGCGCATCTAAAAAAAATTAACCAACGAATGGGTTAGCAAATAGTAAACAAAGTGCAACTACTAGACCATAAATTGTTAGTGACTCCATGAAAGCTAGTGATAGAAGAAGAGTACCACGAATTTTACCTTCTGCTTCTGGCTGACGAGCAAGACCTTCAACTGCTTGAGCAGCAGCAGAACCTTGACCAATACCAGGACCAATAGCGGCTAGACCAATAGCTAAACCAGCAGCGATAACAGAAGCACCTGAGATAATAGGATTCATAAGAGATTATTATAGTTAAGTTTTTATAATTCGGTGTTTATGAAATTAACAAATTTCTTGTTGCTTAGGAAGGTTAAGAAACCTTCACCATAAGCAGTTTTTAATTTTAAACTAGATTACTCAATAACTTCAGTAATATAAGCAGCAGAAAGTGTTGAGAACACTAAAGCTTGTACTGAACTTGCAAAAATACCTAAAGCCATTACTGGAAGAGGTACAATTAGAGGAACTAGTAGACATAAAACAGATACTACGATTTCATCCGCTAGAATGTTACCGAATAAACGGAAACTTAACGAAAGAGGTTTTGTAAAATCTTCTAAAATGTTGATTGGTAGGAATATTGGTGTTGGCGAAATGTAACGCGCAAAGAATCCTAAACCTTTTGCTTTAAAGCCACCGTAAAAATAACTTATCGATGTTAATAAAGATAATGCTACGGTAGTATTAATATCATTTGTTGGAGCAGCTAACTCACCTTCAGGTAACTTAATAAGTTTCCAAGGTACTAGAGCACCTAACCAGTTTGCAACAAAGATAAATAGGAAAAGTGTTCCAATAAATGGAGTCCACACACGATACTCGTATGGTCCCATTTGATCTTTAGCAATACCGGAAACGTATTCGTAAACTAACTCAACAAAATTTTGCAGGCCTTTCGGAACTTGTTGCATGTTTTGTGTGCCGACAATAGCTACTCCTAAGATAATAGCTATAACCAACCATGTCACTAATAGAACCTGGCCATGTACTGGTAAACCAGCAATGTTCCAGTATAAGTGCGTACCTACTTCAACCTCAGCTAACGAAAAAAACATAGACGATTATATAGTTCGGCGTGAATAGTGCAAATTTTATTGTTTCCTATATTTCATTATACCTAGATCTAGAATAGAGGTACAATTAATATCTATTAATGTGTTTATTCCACTTAAGGACTTAGGCAGGCTACCTAGCTTTTATTTTCTATTTAAATGTGTTAAATTACATTGTTAAATAATCTGAAAACATAATCTATAAAATTTTTTATGGCTAGATATACAGGTGCAAAATTACGAATTACACGGAGGCTAGGTGATTTGCCCGGGCTTACAAGTAAAAAAGGAAAACGATCACAACGTCCAGGTCAACACGGAGCAACGCAAAAAAAGCTAACTCAATATGCTATTCGATTAGAGGAAAAACAAAAGCTTCGCTTTAATTATGGAATAAGTGAAAAACAACTGATGAACTATATTCGTCAGGCAAAAAAGATTAAAGGAGCAACAGGTAGTATTCTTCTTCAGCTTTTAGAAATGCGTTTAGATAATGTTATTTTCCGTCTAGGAATGGCTCCTACAGTTGCTGCCGCACGCCAGCTTGTTGGTCACAAGCACATAACAATAAACAATGCATGTGTATCTATACCAAGTTACCAGTGTAAGCCCGGTGATGTTATATCAGTTAAAGACTCTTCAGCTTCTAAACAATTGGTAACAAAAAATTTAGAATTACCAGCTTTATCAAACGTTCCACAGAATTTTGATTTTGATAAGAAAGATTTAACAGCAAAAGTTTTAGGTATAATTGAACGCGAATGGATTGCGTTAAAGCTAAATGAGCTTTTCGTTATTGAGTTTTACTCTCGTAAGATTTAATCCGATCAAAGTTACTTTGATACTATACTCACTTTACAACTTAAGTTACTTAGCTCAACCAACAAATTAATAAAATTTATGACACTAGTTACATTAGGAGAATTATTAGACGCAGGAGTACACTTTGGGCACCAATCCAGCCGGTGGAATCCGAAGATGTTCCCTTATATTTATACAGAACAAAATGGGATCCACGTTATAGATCTTGTCCAAACTGCGAGACTATTAAGTCACGCGTACAACTACGTTCAGAAAGCTGCAAAAGAAGGGAAAACATTTCTTTTTATTGGAACAAAGAGACAAGCTGCAAGCATTATTGCAGAAGAAGCGGAAAAATGTGGAAGCTATTATGTAAACAATAGATGGCTTGGTGGTATTCTAACAAATTGGTCAACTGTCCAAGGTCGTGTTGATTACTTAAAAGAGTTAAACAAAAAGGAAGCCAGTGGTGAATTAGATCGTTTACCAAAGAAGGAAGCCGCTCTGTTGCGCAAGCAACATGATAAACTTCAGCATAGTCTAGGGGGTTTAACTGAAATGGTTCAGGTTCCCGACATCGCAATCGTGGTCGACCCTAAACGTGAGAGCACCGCAATTGCGGAGTGTAAGAAACTTGGTATTACTATTATATCGATTTTGGATACAAACTGTGATCCAGGGGTGGTTGATATCCCAATTCCGGCAAATGATGATGCGGTTCGTTCTATTAAACTAATAATTTCTACACTATCTGACGGTATTATAACAGGAAAACAGGCTTCTATTTAAAATAAAGAATCTTGAAAAACCTAGTAAAAGCTTTTTAAAGCTTTTACTAGGTTTTTTTATTTAATCAAATCTTGATTTGAGTATAAAAGATTTTATTTTATCATCTTTCGACGGGCGAATTAAAAGATTTACAAATTTATCCTTTCCGGTTTTTTTAAGGTTTTCAAAACAATTAAATCCTGTCCCTGCAGGTATTAATCGGCCAATAATAACATTTTCTTTTAATCCATTTAACCAATCCTTTTTACCTTCAATGGCAGCTTCTGTTAATACCCTTGTTGTTTCTTGGAAACTGGCTGCAGAAATAAAGCTGTCACTATTTAACGAGGCTTTTGTTAAACCTAGTAACATAGGTCGGTATACTGGTGGTTCTTCGTTGGCAGAGAATGCAGCTTTAGTAATCATTTCTGCTTGGTTAATATCTAAAATTTCACCTGGTAACAGGGTTGTATCACCACCATAATAAACCCGAACTTTAGACGTCATTTGTTTTACAATGATTTCGACGTGTTTATCCGCAATTTGCACTCCTTGGGAGAAATACGTTCGTTGTACTTCACTTACTAAAAAAAGTTGGAGATGTTTAAAACTTTTTTTGCATGCAATATGTACGGAATTAGTTAATTGATAATAATTAAATAAGATTTCTAGTTTATCATGAGGACTGATTGGGCCGTCTGTTAAAGGTTCTAAAAAATTAACTACTTTACCGTTAGTAAAATTAACCTTAACTTGGGGTGTAATATCAATTTTTATTACAGATTCGTTTGGGGTTAATATTTCAATACTGCTTTCCTTTTTAAAAGCTTTTCCTTCATGTGGGGATAAAATACAACCATTTTTAATTTTTCTAGCCTCAAGGATTTCTTCTACTTTAGGCAAACCTTGTACGATATCTACCGTTTTTAATTTGTCATATACGAGTGTAGCTAATAAATCGGACTTCTCAACTAAGGACTTAGATTCTGCACGCAGTACTGTACCTTCGGAAACTAGGTAAGGTCGGCCTAAACGTATCTGTATCTTACCATCTTCAATTTTATAAACTTGCCCTGCAAATTTAGATTGGGACGTTGTTGTCAAAGGTGTACCCACCCGGACTAAATCACCTTGTTTAACAAGTAATTTTTCATTTTTGCTAGTTTTATCATAAACAGAACTTGTAATATCTTTATCCTTTAAAACAAGTACAGCAATATTAGCATTAGTCTTATCTACATTTACTAAAGTACACTCTGATTGGGCAATTATTTCAACTTTCGCTATTATTGTATTTGCGTTGACGTATTGATTATTATTAATTAGATACTTTAAAAAAACTGCATTTTCGGATTTAAAGTCTTTTAATAAGTTTGCATTTATTTTTAATGACTCAACCAACGCAATTTTTAGTTTGTACTGTGAGGTTTGACTCCCAGGTACAACTGGTAAATATTCGACATATGCATCCAAACTAGACAATTGTTCCTTAATCTCTAAAACAACAAATGTTTTGAGTAACTCAACACCCCCATTATTCGATTTTATTCTCTCACCATCTTTGTAAAAGATCCGCTTTACTGTCCGGAAAGCAATCCCCCGCGTATTATTATTTGGTAAAAAACGGTGCTCCATAAGAAAACCTTTATCGTGAGGGATTTTATACTTTATTACTGGTCGGATTAAAACGTAATTAATACCAGAAAAGTTTAAAACTTCTAAGTATGAAAGTTTTTGGGCAACTACATTTGCAGATTTTGTAAAAATTACATCACCCTCTTTAACGAAACAATTACTTTTATCAAAAAGGTCATCATTATCATTTAGTTGATACAATTCGCCAGGTTTTATAATTAGTTCTGAGTTATCCGTATCTAAATTCGCGATTCCGGAAACTTGTGAAACTACATCAGGCAAAATGCAAGTATGTTTTTTTATAAAACTTCCATCTTCAAATTTTAAGCTCTCAAAATCTGTTAGGCTTAATTGATGAGTTTCTTCAGGAACCCAATATAGGAAACCTGTAAAAAGTTTTTTTGTCTTCCGTTTTTTCTTGTTCTTCGAAAGTATTGTTGAATAATAAAGGATCCCTCCTGTTTCAGTTTTGTAAGTATTATCTTGTAAACTAGCTAAGGTTTGACCATGTTTTAAAAGATCTCCATTTTTTACATGGAGTTGAAAAGTTTCTTCTTTGTTTGGTGTTACAAGCTTCAAGATAGAATTTTTATCCACTATGTCTCGAATTAAACCATTCTCTAAAACCATTGAGGAATTCTCAATCTGAACACCTTGATTTATGTCATCCTTTCTGAATTTAACTATACCTGGATAAACATTGGAAATCTGTTGATTCGCAACAGTATCGTTTTTAGCAAACTTTTGCCCAATTTTAACCCCTAAATTTGCTGAGCGCGGAAACACCCAACGTGTTCCATTTAGAACCCAAACTAATCCTGTTGTTTTACTTATCTTTTTAATCGCATTATCACCATCAACACTTTCTTCAACTTTTATGTTTTGGAAGAAAACTTCTCCTGAGACTTCTGTAAAAATATCGCTCCGCTCTTCCTCCAAGATTAAATTTGCATCTTTTTTTATTTCAGCAATAACTTGGTTAGGGTATACTTTTTGGCCATTATTCACTAGTAATAAAGCATCTGCAGGTATATTCAAAGAACAAATTGTTTTATTCTTCTTCTCAATTATTAATGTAACCTTCTCGACCAATGAAAATCCTTTTTCCCCGTGTATAGTACGAACTATCTTATTAGGCAAAAACACCTTATAGCTTACCGTTCCGGCAAAAGGTGCACGAATTTGTTTTGTTAAATCACCGGAGAAAACACCACCAGTGTGAAATGTTCGCATAGTTAACTGGGTGCCCGGTTCTCCAATGGATTGGGCTGCAAGGATACCAACCGCTTCGCCTAAGTCGACTATTTTCGAATAAGATAGGTGCCAACCGTAACATTTACGACAGATTGATCTTAAAGCATTACAAGTTAGTGGCGAGCGTACTTCTATATTTTCGAGACCTAAATTAAGAAAGGTAGTTGCTAATGTATTATCGATTTCTGTATTTGCAGCCCACGTTAAGGACTGGCCGTCTTTTTTATATGTAAGGGTTTTAAGCAAAAGTCGTCCAACAAGACGTTCTTTAAAGGTTGAATCTGTTTTATATTTTTTAAATAAATCATCTAAAGATAAACCTTCCTTGGTTAAACAATCTTCCTCACGGACAATAATGTCTTGTGCAACGTCTACTAACCTCCGCGTTAAGTACCCGGAATCAGCAGTACGTAGTGCTGTATCAACTAATCCTTTTCTGGCACCGTACGAGGAAATAATATACTCTGTAACCTTTAGCCCTTCGCGGAAATTACTTTTAATTGGTAAGTCAATAATTTCCCCTTGTGGGTCGGCCATTAATCCACGCATTCCTACCAGTTGTCGAACTTGAGAAATATTTCCACGAGCTCCTGAAAAAGCCATAATGTACAACGGATTAAGTGGATCACTTTCCCTAAAATACGTTAGAACATCCTCTTTTAATGAATTATTGGCGTTGTTCCAGATATCAATAACTTTTTGAAATCTTTCAACTGTTGTAATGTTCCCACTTTTATAATTTTCTTCCGTAAGGTCAACTTCATCACTTGTCATACCAATTAACTCCCTTTTCCGAAACGGTACACGAAGATCCTCAACACTTAAAGAAATACCGGATACTGTTGCGTAATGGAAAGTTAAATTTTTAACTTTATCTGCAATTAAAGATGATTTTGTTACACCATAGTTATGAAACGTGAGTGACATTAACTTTTGTAACTTTTTTTTGTTTATAACCTCGTTATGAAAAACTAATTTAGGGGATAATTCTTTCTTTATCATTTAAAATTTTTGTTTAATCTATTCAAAAGATTTATTTAAAAGAATACGTCCAGCGCTTGTTTTCAGATATTTTGTTATGGTATTACCTTCTACGTCAGTTTTAATTTGCAGTTCATCTGACAAATACATTATTTGGTTTTCAAACTTTTTTACAACGAATTGCGACTTATCTAATTCAGCATCAATGGTATCCGTATAACGGACCCATACAAAAGTATGTAAGCTAATAACTGACTGGTGATAGGCTGTTATTACATCATCGAAGTTGTAAAAATATTGGTCATGTAAAGTTTGCTGAGTTGGGTTGTTAGCAGTTAGATAATAACAACCAAGTACCATATCTTGGCTAGGCGTAAGTATAGGATCCCCAGTAGCAGGAGATAAAAAATTGTTTGGCGCTAACATTAGCATTCGCGCTTCTGTTTGAGCTTCTAAGCAAAGTGGGATATGCACCGCCATTTGGTCACCATCAAAATCGGCGTTGAAAGCTGGACATACTAAAGGGTGCAATTTAATTGCACGACCTTCAACTAATAGAGGCTCAAACGATTGAATACCTAACCGGTGTAAGGTAGGGGCTCGATTTAACAAAATCGGATGTCCAGTCATTACTTGCTCTAAAATCTCCCAAGCAAGAACTTCATTACTTTGGATAATATTTTTCGCAGCTTTAATATTATTGACTAAACCTTCATATATTAAACGGTGAATAACAAATGGTTGGAATAATTCAATTGCCATTTCACGCGGTAAACCACATTGGTTTAATTTTAACTCGGGCCCAACAATAATTACTGAACGGCCTGAATAATCAACACGTTTACCTAAAAGGTTTTGTCTAAAACGACCTTGTTTTCCCTCAATAATATCTGATAAAGATTTAAGGGGACGGTTATTTAACCCAAAAACCGCTCTACCGCGTTTTCCATTATCAATAAGCGCGTCTACCGCTTCTTGCAACATACGCTTCTCATTTCGAATAATTAATTCGGGCGCCAAAATTTCCTGCAATCGGGCTAAACGGTTGTTCCGGTTTATAACGCGGCGATATAAATCGTTAAGATCTGAAGTTGCAAACCGACCCCCGTCAAGTTGTACCATTGGCCTTAAATCTGGTGGTAAGACAGGAATAATATCTAAAATCATCCAAGAAGGGTCGGACCCTGAAGCCCTAAATTGGTCAATTACCCTTAATCGTTTTATTAATTTTTCGCGATCTGACTCACGAACACATGATATTAATAAACGCAGTTCTTTAGATTCCTGTTCAAGATCCATTTTTTTAAGCAAGTTTTTAATTGCTTCGGCCCCAATTGCAACTTCAATATCATTATTATCTACTTTACTGTTATCAAAAACTTGCCAATCTGTTTCGGCAAGAAGTTGCTTATAACAAAGTTCATCACTTTTTCCAGGATCAATTACAACGTAAGAATTAAAATAGACAATTTGTTCTAACTCTTTAAGTGAAATATTTAATATTAAAGCAATTTTACTTGGGCGTCCTTTAACATACCAAACATGGGTTACGGGAGAAGCTAATTCAACAAATCCCATACGGTGACGTCTAACATTAGATTCAATAACTTCTACACCACAACGTTCACATACAATACCTTTATAGCGTACGCGTTTATACTTACCACAGTGGCATTCCCAATCGTTCACTGGCCCAAATATTCTTTCGCAAAATAGCCCACCCATCTCTGGTTTTAATGTCCGATAATTTATCGTTTCCGGCTTTGTAACTTCACCAATACTTTGTCCATCTGGTAAATTTCTTTGTCCCCAACTTCTTATACGAGCAGGTGAGGCTAAATTGATTTTTACGTAGTCAAAAGATCTATCTGTTTCTAACATAAAAAAATAAGAAAAGCTTTATATCATCTTGCGATGTGTTATTATCAATAAAAAAGTACTTTTAATTAGCCATTTTCGTTTGGAAACGTCTTATTTTGGAACATTGCAGTAGAACTACTTTGACCTAAATTCAAATTAGAGATAGGCACATCTATTATAGAATTATCTTTAATGTCAGCTGCCTCATTCATTAGATTAATTTCATAATCCTGTAATTTTACATTATCTTGAATATTTAATTTATATGTGGCAACGTCTAAACACAGAGCTTGTAATTCTCGCATCAATACTTTAAAAGATTCTGGTATACCTGGACGAGGAATTGGTAAACCCTTAACAATGGCATTCAAAGTTTCGTTACGACCCTGCATATCGTCCGACTTAATAGTTAATAATTCTTGTAACGTATACGCTGCACCAAACGCTTCTAACGCCCAAACTTCCATCTCACCTAATCTTTGCCCACCCTGTTGTGCTCTACCACCAAGAGGTTGTTGAGTAACCAATGAATATGGTCCTGTTGAACGGGCATGTATTTTATCATCAACTAAGTGGACCAATTTCAACATATATGCTTGGCCAACCGTTATTGGGTTTTCAAAATTCTTTCCTGTACGGCCATCCCTTAGAACCATTTTACCAGGGTGCTTATTTGTAAAAATCCAATCTTTAGAATCCGACGCTTCTTTTAATTTTTTATTGATTAGTGCCCTAGAAGCTTCTGAACCATACATTTCATCGAATGGTACTACTTTACACCTAACATTTAAGTTGTGCATTGCAAAACCAAGAAGACATTCAAAGAGTTGGCCAACGTTCATTCTAGATGGCACCCCTAAAGGATTTAAGCACATATCAACAGGTGTCCCATCTGGTAGAAAAGGCATATCTTCGCGGGGTAATATTTTCGAAATAATACCTTTATTTCCATGTCTACCCGCCATTTTATCGCCTATTTGGATCTTTCGTGTCTGTGCAATATAAACTTTTAAAACCTCGTCCGTGCCAGGTGGTAAATCATCCCGGTTATTTCGTGAGAAAATTTTGACGTCTAATACCCTACCGCATGTCCCATGAGGCAATTTTAGAGAAGTGTTTCTAACATCCCTTGATTTTTCGCCAAAAATAGCGCGCAATAATTTCCCCTCAGGAGGATAATCAGATTCACCTTTTGGCGTTACTTTGCCGACTAAAGTGTCCCCCGAGTTAACCCAAGTACCAATTCGAATTATACCGTTTTTATCTAAGTGCCTAATTGAATGGTCACTAACATTTGGCAGGTCACGAGTGACTTCTTCCATACCAAGTTTGGTTTGGCGAATTTCAACCTCGAACTTTTCAATGTGCAACGAGGTATATAAGTCATCATAGATTAGACGCTCGCTTACCACAAAAGCATCCTCATAGTTATAACCTTCCCATGGCATGTAAGCAATTAAGATGTTTTGCCCAACTGATAGTTCACCACCTTCAGTAGAAGCACCGTCGGCTATAATTTGTCCAGTTATAACTTTCTCATGAATATCTATTAAAGGACGCTGATTTATACAAGTGTCTTGGTTCGAACGTTGATATTTCGTTAATGTATATGTAAAAATGGAGTAATTTTTATCTTTAATAAAAATTTTTCCACCGTTTATTTGGATTACCTTACCATAACCGATACTTAAAACAGTCATGCCAGAATCTCTAGCTGTCTGGCCTTCCAAACCAGTACCAACTAATGGAGCTTCAGGATATAAAAGTGGCACTGATTGACGTTGCATATTTGAACCCATTAAAGCTCTGTTAGCATCATCATGCTCTAAAAACGGAATAAGGGACGTGGCTAAAGATACTACTTGGATAGGTGAAACAGCAATGTAATCAACGTCACCAGATGGTACGCTAAATAAACCTTGGCGAAAACGAACAGGTACGGTACTATCTTGTATAAAACCATCTGTGCGAATCTCAAGGTCACCAGCAGCAAGACGATATTGATCTTCTGCAGTGGCATCTAAATAAATTGGGAACGTATCTTGAAGAACTTTACCATGTTTAACTTTATAAAAAGGAGTTTCAATAAAACCATAAGAATTAACACGACCATAAGTTGAAAGTGACCCAATTAAACCCGCGTTTGGTCCTTCTGGGGTTTCAATTGGACAAATTCTTCCGTATTGACTTGGGTGAATATCCCGAACAGCAAAACCAGCCCGATCCCTTGTTATACCACCAGGGCCTAATACAGATAATCTCCGTTTATGAGTTAACTCTGCTAATGGATTTGTTTGATCCATAAATTGCGAAAGAGGATTTGAACCAAAGAATTCTCGAATTGAAGAAACTAATGGTTTCGGGTTTACTAACACGTTAACTCGTAAATATTTCTGTTCGCAAATACTCATCCTTTCTTGAGCAATACGCTCAAGCCGACTTAAACCTATTCGGATTTGGTTTTGTAACAATTCCCCAACGGATCTAATTCGTCTATTACCTAAATGATCAATATCATCTTCAAGTGTTGGAGCAATACGGAAATTAATTAGCTCGTTAACAATGTAAAGAATATCTTTAGACGTTAATATATGAACATTATTATTAATGTCTAAACCTAAACGCTTATTTATTTTATAACGACCTACGTAACCCAAATCGTAACGTTTAGGGTCAAAAAATCTAGAGTATAAAATTTGCTGGCCGGCCTTAATACTAGCGGGCTCTCCAGGCTTCAATTTTGTATAAACTTCTAAGAACGTTTCCTCTAATGAAAAACTTTCATATTCTTTAAATGTCTTTTTGAAATATTCCGGGTGGTCTAATGTATTAAAGATTTCATTGTCAAACAAGCCAATAGCTTTGAAAAAAACGTAAGCTGAAAGCTTTTTAGCTTTATCAATTTTGACAGATATTAATTCATCTTTATCCATCTCAAATTTAACCCAAGTTCCTCGGTTAGAAATTAGGCTGGCAGTATAATAACGATAATTCTGTTTATCAATTTCAGTTTTGTAGTAAATACCAGGACTTCGAACAATTTGGTTAATAATAACGCGCTCAATACCGTTTACTAGAAAAGTACCTTCGTTTGTCATTAACGGAATGTCACAAAGAAGAACTTCGTTTTCAGTCTTCTCTTTCGAACCGTTTAGGTAAACAAGTTGTGCAAATGTATAAACTCTTACACTATAAGTCGTTTCACGTCTTCTAGCTTCAGCTAAAGTATACTTAGGTTGGCGAATTTTATAATGCTTTGCCGAAAGATTTAACTTTAATTCGTCAAGATAATCCCGTATTGCTGAAAAATTTTCGAGTTCTTGTAGAAAGCCAAATTCAATAAACCAACAAAAACTTATACGTTGTGTTTCTAATAAATTTGGTAAGAGGTATTTGTATATATCTTTCTTAAAAAAAACCATTTATGAGTTTTTATTCCAGCTTTTGGTAATTCTAAGGTTTAATAAGGTAATTTGGGGTACGGTAGCCATTTTGCCTTCTGAAGAACGGCATTAACGTATCGCTTGTCTTATAATTTAATATTCGCAGAACATATAACCAATCCCGCGTGCCGTAAGAATAAAATCCGGAGTCAGAGTATTATCCTCTAATTTTCCTCGGAGCCTAGAAATATGGACATCAACGATTCGAGTATCAACGTTCCGCTGAGGAGTATATCCCCAAACATTATTTAAAATTATTGTCCGCGATAAGGGTTTGCCTGCATTTTCAAATAACAACTCTAAAAGAGTAAATTCAATGTTGGTAAGCTTAATTTCTGTATTATTTTTAAATAATTGTCGGGTGGAAAGATTGATAACTAATAGACCAATTTTAATTTCCGCAGTATTCTTTTTTGCTAAAGGTAGAAAATTATCTAAACTAGGATTTGATCGCCTTAATAGCGAACGAATTTTCGCTTCAAGCTCTATAGGGGAGAAGGGTTTAACGAGGTAATCGTCAGCTCCTAACTCTAATCCTTTTATACGGCTTGAAACATCTTCTAGACCAACTAATAGGATTATCGGAATTGTAGAATGGTCTCTAATTTTACAACATATACCATAACCATCCAGGTTTGATAAAATTATATTTATAAGAACTAAGTGTGGGCTTTCTTTAACAAGAAGACTTAAGGTCTCTTTACTTGTGGAAGCAAAAAAAACTTTATAACCGAGGAAACCCAGCCTTATTGTTAAAACTTTGCGGATGTTAACATCGCAATCGACAACTAATATCTTTTCATTGTACATCACCAACGTAAATTAACTCAAAGAATTAAAAAATATGTTGATCTTGAGTTAAGGCTATAAAAAATAAATTAAAGATATAGGCAAAAAGCTAGAGAATATGGTAGTATTATACTTGTAGTATAATTTTATATACGCATTTTGGCGAGCGTAGCCAAGTGGTTAAGGCACTGGGTTGTGGTTCCAGCATTCGCGGGTTCGAGTCCCGTCGTTCGCCCTTTATACGGATTTAAGAGATAAGATGCTTTATACTAATTAACAAATCGTTAAAAAACGCTTAATTCTTTAACTATTCGGTTTCTAAAAAAACATTTAAATATTTAGCTAGGGTAATAGCCTCTGTCTCGATTTTATTTAATGCTGTTGGTTGCTCAATTCCTGTTAAAGGAATTTCACGATTATCATTTAAACATAATAGTAATTGGCGCTTAGGGTTAAGGCCATCTTTAATACGCATTTTGATAGATTTGATTTCTTCAAACCCGAAAGTAAAGATTAATTCTTGGTTTTTTCCAGGAAAACTTTTACGGTAAATAGTAACCCTTTGGGAAAGTCTATTATATTCGTTATAACCAAAACCAACATTCCACCAAATTGTCAAGATTAAAAAAATCCCTAAAATGGAACCAACTGTACCATAGAATAGAAGTACTATGCCCTGCGGAACAAATGCAATTTCAGTCGAATCGGTAAAAAAGAGTAAATTTTTATTAAAGAAACTGGATAATCCTGTTAGAAAAAAACCGATACCACCTAGACTCACTATTAACGCCCAAAAAATATTGCTCAAACGTCTTGAACCTGCAAAATTAGTTTTAAGGACAGAATTTTCTTCGTCGTAATTCATTATTAATGTATTGGTCCTATGTTGATTATTTTTAAATAATATTTCTACAGAGCAAATAATAATGTGTTATTGCCTGTAGAAATAATGGTTGACTAAATTAGCCTGATTGTTTTCAAACCAAAGTAAAGACCTGCTGCTAAACTAAACATTAGGGTCATTAATAAAACGTAACCAATAAGAGTGCTCATATCGTGTTAGAATAAGTAATAAATTAAGATTTTACTATGATATTATCATATCATACCTTAAGAGGGTTTGACTCTCTATTTTTTTATAACTAGGAACCTTAATTAACGTTTTTAGTTTTTAAACCCTCGATTACCCCACGCCAGACTAAACCAACAAATTGACCTACAACCGATGTTAATATAAAACGGATCCCTTTACTTAAAATGTATATAAATTCATCAAAACGGCTTAGGATAAAATCTTTTAGTTCAATTAATGTAACGATTAGCAGAGGGAAATTAGTAAGTGAGCTAAAATATTGTGAACGATTTGCATAAATAGTACGCGAACAAATTCCATTTGTCCGTAATAAAAGAAGAGAATAACAACTACTATAAAACTGGGTTGGCCGTTGGGCATAAATTTTTACCCGTAGTTGCCATATTAAGTTGTTCTTAAAACGCTCAAAATTACGGAGAGATAAGAATTTCGAACGGTACAAAGTTTGGCGGAACGAGTATAAAAAAGAAAAATTTATGATACTAACGTAAACAACACAATTCGCTATTTCAATGACTAAGTTATCAATTAATGCCTCTAAAAAACTTTCGGATGCGTAATTATAAATCGGGTAATAAATTAAAATAAATTCTGCGGATTTGGGGTCAAGAAGTGCGTAAAAGGGTACTTGAAACAGTATTTCAATATCTTTTAATAAGCCTTTAATGTACAAGGAATTTTTAAACTGCTTCGAATTTAACCGAACATCACAACCGTACTGCTTTATTAAAAAATCGTCACATGTTTCGTGTAATAATTGGAGGAAAATAGTTTCACCATTTAATTGCATATCGAGGCAAGGAGATTTATGCGTTACTAATTCCCTATAGGTTTTCTCTAAATTATTGTTAACAATATGAAGTAAATCCTTTTGGACTTCATTTTTTAAAACATCGATAGCTAATAAAGATTGGTTAGCTTTTTTGTTACTAAAATTTATTTTATAGGAAATTCTGGTAAAAATATTAGCTGTTAAAGTTTGTAAATGTTGGTCTTGCCGATTTTTACTTATATCCACGTCTTAATATTTCGCATTTTAATTTTAAAACATTAAAATTTCGGTTACCCGTACATGGAGATAAACCTTGTATAGGTAACCGAAATTTTATGGTGCCTTTGTTTAATAAGGTGAGAAAGATAATGTGTCTGGCGCGTAACGTTGGATTTCAATTATGAAACCAGCAGTAAAACTAAGCCAAACTGTACAAAGCACTGGGGCTGTTGACAGGTACTTAAGGAAATTCTTGTCCATAGATCTAACTTTAAAGTTTAATAAATCAGTAATTTAACGTGGAGATACTGTTACTTCGTCCGATGGCACAAGTAAATCACCTGAAACTAATTCTTTCCAAGCTGCTACAGGCCAAAGGAAACTTGCCGACATCATCCCTATCGCAACAGGTACGTTGATAATAATTTCATTCTCAGCAGGCTTATCAGCTTTCTTTGCAAACTGTAGATAACTACGACCAGCCCAACCGATATAACCAGCGATATAAAGGAAGCAAAAAGCAGGAACAACAAATTCACCTGCGTGACTAGGACGACCATCAGCAATTAAATGTGGTAACCCATCAGCACCACATAATAAGCCTTGCTTACCATATTTATCAAAACGTACTTTTGTTTGCTCAATTTGCGCTTGTAAAGCTAAATACGCAGGTGTCCCTTCCTCGTAATTTGCTAAACGTGCGTCTAACTTCTTTACACTTCCAGCAAGTCGTTTTTTAAAAACTGCAGAATCCTTACATGGTGTTAACCCAGCAACATCAGCATAAGCTAAGTTTGGTACACCAACAGAAGTTATTAATGCAATTAATACAGCAAATAAACGCTTCATATAACTTTTTTATTTTAACAAATATTATTAACAAACTATTTGAATAGTATTATATATCTTGTTTCATAAACTCCTAACCAGTGATTTTTACAACACGTTTTAAAATTTTCCTAAACTGTTGTTGAAAAAACAAAACTGCACGGTTTGAATTGCCTCCAACACTAATTTTTTGTGCAGTTTCTACCAACCAAATTTGGGAATATGTGAAAAAGCTTACGTATATACTCAGCATTAGTAAAAGAAAAGAAAAATATACTGTTTGAATACCCGGGTCTGATTTAATTTGAAGTCCGGTAGTAGTAAGCAAGGATAGAAACTGCACCTTTAAACCACCACCTAGATTAGCGAAACTCCCAACACTCGCTTCTTGAAGTAAAACACCTTTCGAATCGTAAATAAGAAATTGACCCGTTAAGTCGTTTATGACAACGGATAACTTTTTACCTGTTACACTATCCGTAGGTAAGGAACAAAACCAAAATTTCCGATTCCCTTTTGTAATTTTTTTTACAGGAACTTGAAAAATTTCATTATTTGAAAGTTTAATTTTAAGGCCAACTATATCCCAATCCGTCTGATATAAAACGATATTATTGAAAACTAAGGGTTCATTCACGAAAATAGTCTTCCGCTTAAGTTCTTTACCTTCATTAGTTAACAAAGATAAATCAGAGTAAAATTGGTCTGTTTTCAAATCTTTAGTATAAGTAATCCAAAAATCATTAATACGGAAAGAAAGATCTTGGGGCAGAGAACTAATATTTCCAAATTTGGTTAAATTTTGGATATGAGTGATTTCCCCTCTTGGAACAAACTGTTGAGCTGTATAACCACTAAACGAACCAAATGTAGAACCGATTAATAATAATACAATACTTATGTGAACGACAGCAGGAGCTACCCGCCCTAACAATCCAGAATAAGCGTAACCTTTTTTACTCTGCCGAAAAAAGTGGTAATTATTATCATTACAATGATAAGCAAAAGAATTAAATAAACCTAAGTTTAGTGTACTTGCGATACTTAAGGTTTTTAACTGGTTTGGTTTGTTATAAAATTTCCAAATTTTAAACGTTTTAATGGATGGTAATTGAGTTGTTAAGGTACAGGATAAAAGGGAAGCGGCAAATAAGATTAAAAGCACTACAAACCACCAAGCTGTATAAATTCTATCCAAATTAAGAAATGTAATTAATTCCCATGTTAAGAAACCAAACATAGGACTTGTTATAGGGTAGTTTTCTTTGTAAAAATTAAGCGCTTGATCTTGTTCAATAATTGTACCAACCGAGATAATAATACCAATAGAAAATAGTAAGCTTATCGCTAATTGGAGATTTGCTAATTTTTTAGCCAATTTCGTAATATAATTATTCTTCATGCAAATTTACTACTTGTCAAAAGACACTTTCTATATTATTATCTTATGGGAGCTGTAAATAAGCAAATTAGCCGGGATAGCTCAGTTGGTAGAGCAGTGGATTGAAAATCCTCGTGTCTCCAGTTCAAATCTGGATCCTGGCAATAAATTACGGGATGGCGGTTATCGGCAGGTATTTAGTAAAGATTGCGCGCGTCCCCAATACATTAAGTATATTTATATTTAACATAAACAAGGGCGTTGCTTACATAAGCTCTTTTCGTGATATCTTATTCTATAAGAAAAAGGAATAATAGGTATTTTATTTTGCTTATTATACTTTGCAGACTTGGTCAACCAAGTTTTCAAAGTATAAAATCCAGCAATCGTTTAGCATAACTTTAAACCAGGAGGTTTTCATGTCACAAGCTGTAGAATCACGTACTCGAATCAAAAGTGAACGTTACGAATCAGGTGTAATCCCTTACGCAAAAATGGGTTACTGGGATCCTGATTACGTAATTAAGGAAACAGATATTCTTGCTCTATTCCGTTGTACTCCACAACCAGGTGTAGACCCTGTAGAAGCAGCAGCAGCACTAGCTGGTGAGTCTTCAACTGCAACATGGACTGTTGTATGGACAGATCTACTAACTGCATGTGATCTATACCGTGCGAAAGCATACCGTGTAGACCCTGTACCAAGTGCAGCTGATACTTACTTCTGTTACGTAGCATACGATATCGATCTATTTGAGGAAGGTTCTCTAGCTAACCTAACTGCTTCAATCATTGGTAACATTTTCGGTTTCAAGGCCGTTAAAGCACTTCGTCTTGAAGATATGCGTTTCCCTTACGCACTACTTAAGACTTACCAAGGTCCAGCATGTGGTCTAGTTGTAGAGCGTGAGCGTATGGATAAGTTTGGTCGTCCACTTCTAGGTGCTACAGTTAAGCCTAAGCTAGGTCTTTCTGGTAAGAACTACGGTCGTGTAGTATTCGAAGGTCTTAAAGGTGGTCTAGATTTCCTTAAGGATGATGAGAACATTAACTCACAGCCATTCATGCGTTACAGAGAGCGTTTCCTTTACTCAATGGAAGGTGTTAACCACGCTGCTGCAATGACTGGTGAAGTTAAAGGTCACTACCTAAACGCTACTGCTGCCACTATGGAAGATATGTACGAGCGTTCAGAGTTCTGTTGTGAGCTAGGTTCAATCATTGTAATGATTGACCTTGTAATCGGTTACACAGCTATTCAGTCAATGGCTAAGTGGTCACGTGCAAACGATATGATCCTTCACCTTCACCGTGCAGGTAACTCAACTTACTCACGTCAGAAGAACCACGGTATGAACTTCCGTGTTATCTGTAAGTGGATGCGTATGTCTGGTGTTGACCACATTCACGCAGGTACTGTAGTAGGTAAGCTAGAGGGTGATCCTCTAATGATTAAAGGTTTCTACAACACTCTTCTAGATGTTAAGTCAGAAGTTTCTCTTCCTGAAGGTATGTTCTTCGCACAGGATTGGCTTCTC
>Ga0209092_10000536_pt1 | contig 37526 bp, 35 predicted proteins | sample FraStrMetagenome_FD_187446 | JGI IMG/M metagenome (GOLD analysis project Ga0209092, IMG submission 187446) | Marine eukaryotic phytoplankton communities from Arctic Ocean - Fram Strait ARC3M Metagenome (SPAdes) (version 2) | ecosystem: Environmental > Aquatic > Marine > Oceanic | place: Fram...
GTTCTGACTAATCGCTGAATTAACGATTGTACTTATACATGGTGATTTCGAAACCCAGACGGATGTTCTTATAGTTTGGCTTTACCCACATAACGGTTACTCCACTTATCTATTATTCTTTATCACTCAAAGGTGCTCTGCCCATCGGCAAGACAAGATTGTAAGCGATTTGTATTATTGGGTACATACTTAAAGCAACAAACTTGGTCATTGACGATACTGCTAAACAAATGGCAACACAGCATTTTGATCGGTGCACTCGCCGCTAAAACCGGTCACTGAGAGTGTATTTTAATCAGCCTGAGTCAATTAATAGCCTCACGATGAAACTCATGAGTCGCAAAAGCTTGAGCTACACGCCCCCTCTAAAGCACTAGTAGATTATTGATAGCCACATTTCTACAATCTCCCATATAGAGTAATCAAACCCTTAATACTAGGGAATGTATTAGGTGCAATCAATGAGCGAGCCTACAACCTAACGTTTTACTCCAACTTTCGTAAGTGAGCACAGATGGATATTAAAGCAGCCTTAGCAATAGCAGCGGACCAACCGTTCCAAATCAAAGATGTTCAGTTAGATAATCCGCGAAAAAATGAAATCCTAGTGAAAATTAAAGGAGTTGGGGTTTGCCATACGGATCTGGTCGCTAAAGCGGGTATGCTGCCGCCACCATACCCCTCAGTGTTGGGCCACGAAGGGTCCGGTATTGTGGAAAAAATCGGCAGCGGTGTCACCAGCGTGACCGTAGGAGATCATGTCGTTTTATCATTTGCCTCTTGCAGACAGTGTTCCCGCTGCACCTCAGACAGTCCGGCCTACTGCGAAAGCTTTGTACCACTTAATGTGATGGGCACTCGCACTGACGGCAGCAGCCCTGTGACGGAGCATGGAACTGAACTATCAGCCCATTTTTTTAATCAGTCTTCTTTTGCCTCCTATGCTTTGACCAGCGAGAGCAATACCATCAAGGTAGATAAAGACCTACCCATTGAATTACTGGGGCCTCTAGGCTGCGGTATCCAAACTGGGGCAGGCAGCGTTATGCATGCATTTGCCTGCGAAGAAGGCTCTAGCATAGCCATATATGGCGGCGGTAGTGTCGGCCTTGCGGCCGTAATGGGTGCTGTGGTGCAAAAATGCTCAACTATTATCCTCATTGAGCCTATGGAAAGCCGGCGGCAGTTGGCCCTATCTCTGGGGGCAACCCATGTGATTGATCCCACCCTCAGCGATACTCGGGCATCTATTCGAGAAATTTGTGCAATGGGAGTCAGCTATGGCTTTGATAGCACCGGGATCAGCAGCGTTATTGAAGCAGCAATAGCCACCTTAGCGCCCCGTGGCGAGCTCGGTCTTGTGGGTACATCAAGTAAAAGTTCGTCGCTTCCCACCTTTGACCCCAGCACCCTCCTCACCGGCCAAAAGATTCGAGGAATCTGTGAAGGAGAAGTAGATCCACTGCTGTTTATTCCGTTAATGCTGGATCATTATAAAAACGGCAATTTCCCCTTTGACCGCTTAATTACCACCTATCCATTCGAGCAGATCAATGAGGCAATTGATGCCCAACATCGGGGAGAATGTGTTAAGCCGGTACTTGTTTTCGATACTTAAAAAAGTCTCCGCTAGGGAGACCTTTTTAATGGCTGAAAATTGTTTAGTCGAGCAGCTTAAAAATCCTGCTGCGCAATTTGGACCTGATCATCGGCCAAGGTCAACCAGCAGTGTTTACTGTCTGCCCAAACATGAAAAGATGGCTTTAAATCGTCGACTTCATCGAGAGTACCAGCCTTAATAAAAATCAAACCCATTCCCGGTGCATCCTCGGTATCCGTTATTACCGGAGAACCACAGCTACCGCAGAAACGGCGAAAGACCTTTTGACCACTTGTGCCCTTATCTTCAAAGGTCTGTAACTCACCCTCTAATTGAAGACTGTCTCGGGGGAAAAAAGACACCACAGAAAATGCTGTACCAGCCTGCTTCTGACAGTTTTTACAATGACAAACTATGGTGTCCAATGGTTGTGCCGGCACCTTGTAGCGTACCTGACCGCAGAGACAACCGCCCTCTCTTAACTCTTCACTCATGATGTGCTCCTATAATAATATTTTTATATCTCTTAGTTATTGCTAAGAGAGCCATCGACGGTAAACCCTGAGCCAGTAATAAACGAAGCCTCCTCGCTGGCCAAATATACGGCCATGGCGGCGACATCTTCCGGCTCGCCAATACGACCAATCGGATGCATGGCCTTATAGCTATCCATCAGGGCTTCACCGTCTTCCACCTGGTTGATCACTTTTTTCAGCATATCGGTCTGAATAACGCCGGGATTGATCGAATTAACATTGATGCCATACCCGCTGCGAGCGCAATGTAGGGCGACAGATTTGGTCATCATATCCACTCCCGCCTTGGACGTGTTGTAGGCAACCAGCTCGGCCTGAGGCCTAAAGGCAGAGACAGAGGCCATATTAATAATGGCGCCGCCACCATCATTTTTCATTAATTTGATCGCCCCCTGACAGCCTAAGAAACAGCTGCGAACATTGATGCCCATGGTTTTATCCCAGGTCTCAACATCCATATCTTCAATCGTGCCCATCAGGGTGACACCGGCAACATTCACCATGATATCCAAGCCGGAGAATCTATCCGCTGCAATGGCGAAAACATTGTCCCATTCTCCTGGCACGGATACATCATGGTGCACAAACTCACAGCTTGGTCCAAGCCTTTGGGCGGCGTCAGTACCACCGGGTTTGTCGATATCGGTGATAATCACCGTCGCGCCCTCGGCAATAAACCGCAGCGCAATGCCGTAGCCAATGCCGGTAGCACCGCCAGTGACTATAGCGCGCTTGCCCGATAGCTTTTGTTCTGCCACAGATCTACACTTTCAACATAAGCTTTCCGGTATTGCTGCCATCAAACAACTTGTGGAAGGCTGATAAGGTATTATCAAAGCCCTCGACAATTTCATATTTAAAGTCAATTTTTTCTTCCACTAGTAACTCAGCTAGTGCCGCGGCACCCGCTTCAAACTGCTCAAAGTAAGCACTGACTAAAAAGCCTTTCACAACAGCGCTCTTAGCAAGAATCTGCCAGTAGTTGTAAGGACCGGGAACCGGTTCAGAGGCGTTATAGGTCGATATAGAACCGCAGAAAACGATTCTTGCGTTATCCCTAAGATTTAATAGTGCAGCATCCAGAATTTCACCACCCACATTGTCAAAGTAGACATCTACACCCTCAGGACAGGTGTTACGAATTGCAGCATCTAGGTTTCCAGACTCAGTTTTGTAATTAATAACCGCGTCAAAGCCAAGTTCATCCTTAAGCCACTGACACTTATCGTCTGTTCCCGCAAGGCCCACAACACGACAACCCATATTTTTTGCCAGCTGGCCGCCCAGAGAGCCAACAGCGCCCGCAGCCGCACTCATTAATAAGGTATCACCCGCTTTTAACTCTGCTGTATCTGTAATGCCAAAGTAAGCTGTCAGGCCTACAGCGCCAAATACACTCAAATAATAGTGCAGTGGAAACTGGTTATCTGTGGGCACCTTGGTCAAAAAATAACCATCGGACAGGCTGTACTCTTCCCAACCATTAAGACCATATACCTGATCGCCAACGGCGAAGTCCGGGTGCTTGCTCTCTACCACGGTGCCCACAGTTGAGCTGCGGACCACCTCACCCAGTCCGATGGGCGGCATATAGTTAGGCTCAGCACTCATCCAGCCACGTATGGCGGGGTCCAACGAAAAGTAATCGTTTTTAATCAAAAGTTGACCATCGGTTAAGCCATCCACCTCGACAGTGCGAATCTTTACATCATTGTCGGTGGTATCCCCGTTAGGGCGCTGGTGGAGGTAAAACTGCTTGTACTGGATTGACATGGCTTTTCCCGTTTTTATTCTAATAAGTTGCTGTTCTTCGATCCGCTGGATCGAAACGTATCACTGAAATTTAAGGTACCCTTTTAGCAATAAAAAATCAACTGAGATTGTTTTTTTGAGGGTCAGTCATGTATAGTTATTTCAAGCTAATAAAAACAATAACAAGGAGATCAATATGCCTTTTTCCGGATCAACTGAAGACCGCCTAGCCATTCGTGAACTTATGGATATCTATGCTGACGCCGTCAATCAGCGCGACACTGCCCTGTGGGCATCAACCTGGGCTGAAAACTCGGCCTGGAAGCTACCAGTAATTCCAGGAATGGAAAACCTCAAAGGCAAAAACACCATTGTCTCATCCTGGGAAGCGGGCATGGCCATGTTCCCATTTATCTTTATGTCTATTTCCGTGGGTGATATCCAAGTCAGTGGTGATACCGCCACCGCCAGATCCTATACCTCAGAGGTGGGCACCACATTAGAGGGTGAAGAAATTCGTCCGCGAGGCCAGTATGACGATCAATTAGTCAAAGTCGATGGTCAGTGGTTTTTCAAAGAGCGTATTTTTAACTCTATGTATGGTGAGTAATTTCGACTTCTCAAGGAACTGCTATGACTGTATTAATTAATGGCATCGTAAACTTCAAGCCTGAAGACGCGATCAAAGTGCTGCCGGAAACCGCTCAACTGATGGCGGACACCCGCCTTCAAAAAGGCTGCCGCCACTATGTTTGGAGCCTGGATCCAGCGGTGCCTGGCCGAGTTTATGTGCATGAAAACTGGGAGTCTGTAGAGGATCTGCGCGCTCATCTGGCCAGTCACTTTTATAGCGATATGCTGGCGATACTCTATAACTACGAGATACTTGACACCGATATCCTAAAGTACAGTGTTGACCATTCCGAGCCCGTCTACGATGAGACTGGTACACCCAGAGCTGATTTCTTTATGAAATAGGCCTTGGACGCGCCATGGATCCGGCAGCTCAAATCTTAGCTGTCCAGACCATGGGCCCTGCGCAGTGCGCTGCCCACCAGATCAACACCCTCTCTAGCTGCCTCGAGCATGCCAGCCATTGAGAAGAATGCATGAATAAGGCCATCAAAGCGCCGCTTCTCAACCTCAACTCCAGCCGCTAGCAGTCGCTCGGCATAGGCTTCACCCTCATCTCGCAGCGGATCAAATTCAGCAGTGATCACCAGCGCTGGCGGCAAGTCAGAAAGATCTGGTGCTAACAATGGGCTAACTAATGGGTTATTACGCTGTTCAATATCTGGGCAGTAATGGTCCCAAAACCAAGTCATCATAGTTTTAGTGAGTAGGTAATTCTCGGCATTTTCATGGAAAGAAGCGCTACTCATGCTGGGTTCGGTAATTGGATAGAGCAGCAGTTGCAGAGCAAATTCAGGGCCATTACGATCCCGTGACATCAATGCGACTACCGCGGCTAAATTGCCGCCAGCGGAGTCACCGCCAATACTAATTGGCCCTGGTCTCCCACCGAATTGGGGATCTAATGCTGAGGCCCAACAGGCCACTGCATAACAGTCTTCAGTTGCTGCGGGGAATGGATGCTCTGGCGCTAAACGATAATCCACAGCCACTACAATGCATCCAGCGGCAACACAGATTTCGCGGCAGTCGGCATCATGGGTGACCAGATTGCCTATTACCCAGCCACCACCATGTAAATGCATATGTACTGGCGCTGGCTCGGCATGGGGCCGGTAAATACGCACGGGAATCCCGCCGGCGGGACCCTCTACAAGAGTATCCTCAACGCTGTAGACCTCAACGGTGGGCGGCAAAGATTGCGACTCGGTATAAATTGCACGACTCTCAGTCACGGGTAGTTCATTAAACGCTGGGGCACCAGATTTGGCGATCTCGGCCAAAATAGCGGCGGTTACTGATTCTAATGGCATTTTATTATCCTGTTTCTATTTTTATTAGGCACATTTAATTAGTTTATAAGCTCTGACCTTAATTTTAACTCTGGCTTTCAAGTAAGCTTCTAATACTTTAAAGCCCCCCATACAGAGCATGGAGGGCTTCAAAGTGTGCAGAGGAACTCGGGGGAAATCCTCTTTAGGTACTACAACTTAATCAAGCACTTACCAAGGTTCTTACCCGCTAACATATCGATAAACCCTTGCCCTGTAGACTCAATGCCATCAGACCAGCTAACCGGGCTGACCAATGAGCCGGAGGTGAGCATGGTAGTAATATATTCAATGGCCTCTGGATAGCGATCCACATGGTCCGAAAACATAAAGCCCTCGGCTCTTGCGCGCTTGGTGATCAGCTCCCACATATTGCCAACAGCTTGATGGCCACCCTCTCTCTCGTACTGGGAAACCGCACCACATAGAATAATGCGGGAATTTTCAGCCAGCTGACCCAGCATAGTGGTAAGCATAGTGCCACCTACATTGTCATAGACAATATTGATCCCTTGTGGGGCTGCTTTTTGTAGCTGCTGTTCGAAGGGTTCAGTGGATTTATAATCAATCACCTGATCGTAACCTAGGGTGTCCTGAAGCCACTGGCACTTTTTAGTACCTCCAGCGATACCCACAGTGCTGCAACCCTCGGCCTTGGCGATCTGCCCGGCAATACAGCCAATGCCGCCAGCTGCAGCATTGATCACAAACAGGTCACCAGCTTTAGGCGCACCAATGTCCATAATGCCAAAATAGGCTGTCATACCAGAGGGCCCAAGGCTACAGAGATATTCATGGAGCTCAACATTAGGGTCTGGCTCAAGAATGCTCATTAGGTCGGAACCATCAGCAATACTGTATTCCTCCCAAGAGGTTCTACCCATAACAACGCTGCCATTAGGGTATTCTTCATTGCGAGACTCAACAACGGTGCCCATGACAATGCTCTGCACCGGTTCACCCAAAGGCATTGATGACAGGTAATTATCACCCGAATCCTCATTCATCCATTGACGAAAACCTGCATCCAGAGACAGATAGAGGTTTTTGATCAGAAATTGACCATCATGCAAGCTCTTAACAGGCTGTGTATCAACTTCAAAATCAGCGGCTACCAAATGTTCTGCAGGCCTGCGAGCGAGCAAAACACGAGTGTTCATCTGGGTCATATGCTTAGGTCCATGGTTTTTATTATGAATCGAGATAGTCATTAAGCTATCTTGTTTTAACTTATGGTACCTCAGCTAATCCCTTAGGTAAATAACAAACATGTGTGATGGTTTTTATTGACTGGGTGTAGACCCCAAAGTAATATAAGGTACGTAAGTCGCAGGTAATAGCGACGTAAAATCAGACTCTTTCTAAAAAGAGTCTAATAAGAGTTTAACGAGAGTCTAGCCAGAGTCTGCCCAAGGCCTGATAAGAGTCCGACTCAGAGTTAGCTTAGTATTAACCCTATAGCGGAGGCCTTAGATGGCAACAACCACAACACAGAATTTTGCCGACCACCTAGAAATTCAGCAGGTGATTAATCTTTACGCCTCAGCGATCGACAAGCATCAATGGTCGGCGCTGGAATCTGTTTTTACTGAAGATGCGGAGGCAGATTTTATCGAGTTAGGCGTTTTTAAGGGTCGCCAAACCATTTCTGACCTAATTTCCAGTGTGCTCACCCAGTGTTCAGTAACACAGCATCTGTTGGGTAATATCAATATTGAAGTAGAGGGTGATACAGCCTCAGCGTCCTGTTACCTCTCAGCTCTGCATGTTGGGCTTGGCGATTATGCCGCTGAAACAATGACCGTCTGGGGTGAATACAAAGACAAGTTGGTGCGTACTAGCGATGGCTGGCGCATTGTTCACCGCACATTGGTATCCATGTACGCAGAGGGTGATATTGGGCTAAACAACTAGATAATATTGCTGTTTAGCCAGCGCCTGCCAATGAGACCAATATTAACCAACCAATTTCAGGGGTTTAACCATGTTAGCCATCTCCGCAAGAATTGAATTAGCTGCTAAAGACGTTGCTGCCTACATCGCAGCTGCGCAGAAAATAATCGAACCTACCCATGCCGAGCCCGGCTGTCTTCTGTATTCCATTGCCATAGATGTCACCCACTCAAATGTTATCTGGATTACCGAACAGTGGCAGGATGAAAGCGATCTTTGGGGCCACTTGGGCTTGCCTCATATTGTGGAGTTTCTAGCTTTCTGTGAGACCGTGGAGATCACCGATATGAACGTTATCAAATTCGAGGTATCCGCCGCTGGCCCCCTTGAGCTGCCAGAGAGCTAATACGTAAACTCATTGAGGAGTATTGAGCATGACTATTGCAGAAAATTATAATCGTATTGTCGCCCGCATCATTGATGATGTCGATAATAACACCACAGACCAGGCCGAGGGCACATTGTCTGTGCCATCAAAAAATTATACCGATGCCGATATCTGGCAGCAAGAAATGGACCTTATCTTTAAAAAGGTTCCAGTGTTTGTGGCACTGACTCAGGAACTGCCGAACCCCGGTGATTACAAAACATTTCAGTTTCTGGATAAGCCCCTGCTAATCACCCGCCTAAAAGACGGCACTGCTAGGGTTATGCTGAATGTATGCTCCCACCGTGCTATGACAGTGGCCACCGAGCCCTGTGGCAATAAGTCGCGCTTTACCTGCCCCTATCATGGCTGGATGTATAGTAATGACGGTGCACTGCGCGGTGTTGCAGATCAGGAGAAGTTCGGTGACTTCGACAAGCAGACCAACGGCTTAACTCAGCTTCCTGTCTACGAACGCGGCGGCATGATCTTTACCGTGCTTGAGCCCGGGGAAGACGAGGTGGATTTCGATGACTTCCTCGGTGGTGTAATGGAAGATATCGGTCGTCTGGGTATGGAAAACTGGCATTTCTGTGGGCAGCGTAAAATTGATGGTGCCAACTGGAAAGTTGCCTACGACGGGTATCTTGAAGGGTATCATTTTGCCGCCGCCCACCCGGAAACCATTGCCCAGCGCACCTACTCCAATGTGATGCAGTTTGATGCCTACGGCCCCCATACATTGATCTGCTTCCCCCACTTAGCGATTAAAGAAAACCTCGCCGATGTGGCGCCAGAGGATTATCACAAACACGAAAACAATGGCTACGACTGGATTCGTACACTGTTCCCAAATATCTCATTATTTGTGGCACCGGAAATTACGCTTATCAGCCAAATTATTCCCGGCCCCCTACCCAACCAAAACACTACCTATATCAACTTTATTCATCCCACCAAGCCAGTCGGAGAAGACACCGAACTGCAAGGCATGATGGACTTCTTCCAAGAGGTTGTGGACGTCGAAGACTATCAGGTAGGTCTGGCCATTCAGAAAGGTCTGGAAGCCAACGCACATGCCAATGTCACTTTCGGGCGTAATGAAGCGGGCAATCAGCTTTTCCATAAGTGGGTTGAGTGGTATCTGGCCAATGATCCGACAGCGCCAAAACCACAACTTTAATTTCATAAAAATAATAATCGAGAAAGGTACCCAATGAGTATTCACGACAACCGCGCAGGCCGAATTAACTGTTTATTAATTGCAGGTGGCGTATGGCATGACATTGACCACGCCCGGCTAGAATTACTGAAATTACTGTCAGAAGATGAACGCTTTCGTGTGCGAGTTTTTGAGGACTATGAAAACCTAGAAGCCATCGAAGAAGCCGACTTTATTGTAAGCTACACCTGTAATGTTGTGCCCTCTCTCGGCGCTCAAGAAGCCCTAAAAGCATGGGTCGAAAGAGGCGGTCGCTGGTATGCGCTGCATGGTACCAATTCAATTATTCGACTAATGTCGAGCGGTCTGTATGGCACCCCAGACTGGGCACCGCTATTTGTAGAAACCCTAGGTTCAATGTTTCGCTCCCATCCACCCATTGCACCCTACAAGGTATCCGTAGCTGACCCAGACCATCCTCTGGCTCAGGGTATTGAGCCCTTTGAATCAGATGACGAACTGTATCTAATGAAAACCTATGGCGACCTGCACGTAATTCTAGATACAGAGTACGGCGGCAAGGCGGAAGGCTTTGAAGAAGATGAATGGGAGCATGCCCGTCACCCGGTGTTTTATACCCATAAGGTTGGCGAAGGTGAAGTACTTTATCTAACACTGGGTCACTGCCGTCATCACCATGATATGCAGCCAATGCTCGACTACTGGCCTACCTTGGATCGTGGATCATGGGACCTGCCAGTATTTTATCAACTGCTGCGGCGGGGTATTCAATGGGCAATTGAGCCTTTGGATAACGAAACCGCAGATGCCTTGGCCAAGGCGCGGGCGGCTGCAGGATAGACTTCAATCACCCATAAAAAAGGGACATTCTAATGTCCCTTTTTTATGGTCTATTTTTTAATACTTAGGCTGTAGTTTCCTACCAGCGCAACTTTAACTCATTCACGACACCGACAATCCCGCTGCTAAAACTCAGCTGGCTTTCATCATCTACCTGAAAATCGGGGATGCGTTTTAGCCATTCTTCAATCGCAATACGTAACTCCACTCTGGCCAGGTTTTTCCCCGGACAGGTATGTGCGCCGCGGCCGAAGGTTAGGCTATTGCCCTGCTTGCGACCAAACTCAACATCCACTGCATTGGGTGTAAAGGCGTTGTCCATACCTGCCAGTGGAGTTGGGGCAGCAACCATATCTCCCGCCTTTAGCTGCACACCGTGAAATTCAATATCTTCGGTCACTTCTCTGGCGACAGTGACCAATGGGAAGCGTCTTAATATCTCTTCTACGGCTTCGGTAACAGTGGTTTCCCCCGACGTGATTTGTAAACGATGTTCTTTACTGCGAGCCAAAAACAGGAATACAAAACCCAATAAATTAACCACAGTATCCACACCGGCAATAAACACCTGAATGGATAATTTAATGGCTTCTTCACGGGTCAGGCGTCGACCACTGGTTTCAGTATTAATCATGCGGCTCAGCATATCTGTGCCATCGCCACCCATGCGTTCGTCCACATAGGGGGCAATATAATCTTTTAGATTTTGTAATGCGTCGGCAAAGGTAATGGTGCCGTCGGGTCTGATTAGTTGGTCGGTCCAATACTTGGTTTGGGGAATATCATCTTCCGGCAAATCCATCATCGACAGAAATACTCGGATGGGCAAAATATCTGCAAAATCACGGGTGAAATTACATTCGCCTTTATCCACAAATCCGTCAATTAGGGATGCCACAATCCCGCGAATATCATCGCCCATGGCATTGACGGCGGCTGGTGCCATACTGTGGTTTAGGGTCTTGCGATAAAAATGGTGTTCTGGGGGATCTATAGTGGTTGGCAATAAACCATGATCTGCACTATGACTCTTGGGCAGGATAATGCTGCGGCTGGAAAATCTGCTGTAGTCGGTCAGGACTTCTTCGATAATGGCTGAGCGTGTGGGCAGCCAGTGGCCTTCATTTTCTTGGGTCCAAACCAGAGGGCAGGACTCGCCCTCGGCTAATAATGTGGCCCAAGCCTCGTGGAAGTCTTTATCGATTCCGGGAGGCCCATAGATATTAAAATCTCGAACCAAGTGTTCTGGTACATGGCTAGGTAATGAATCTATACTCATCCCTTACTCCGTTATTAGCTATCCCAGTCTGACAGAATGAGCCGCATCTGCGGTAACAACCGAGCCGCTCATATAGCTTGCTGCATCACTGGCCAATAGAAGGATTGCACCGTCGAGCTCTGATAGTTTACCGGCCCTTTTAAGGGGCAGGTTAGCTAAGTCAGCTTGGCCTGCAGGCGTCTCATAATAGTCAGCCACCAGATCTGTATGCAGAAACCCAGGAGCCAATGCATTAACTCGAATACCATGTTCCGCCAACTCATGACCCATCACCGCGGTGAGCTGATTAACAGCGCCTTTGGATGCACTGTAATGGGTGAGACCCATAAATGAAGACACCGCACAGATAGATGAAATATTAATGATATTGCCAGGTTTGCCCGCTGCTACCAATCGCTGGGCACCTTCCTGCGCAAGGTTAAACACACCTTTAACATTCACGTTTAACACATGGTCCCAATTGTCCTCTTCCATTTCTATAAAGGGCTGACGGCCAGTGGCACCTGCGTTACACACCACAATATCCGGTGTACCAAATTCTTTTTCCGCCACATCAAAGCCAGCTTTAACCGACGCGCGATCTGTGACGTCCATCGCCACAGCGAGCGCTTTTCCACCTTTGGCTTTTATCCGATCGGCGAGACTCTCTAACAGATCCATTCTCCGGGCGGCACAGACAACTGCTACCCCGTTATCTGCAAGCATTTCAGCAATATGCTCACCAAGACCACTTGAAGCGCCACTTACCAGTGCGACCCTGCCCTTCACGGAAAAAATATTATCTGTCACGGAATTCACCTTTTATATTTCTTATTTTTTTTAACTAACAATAAACCGATTAAAATTGGATTCGCTTAGTGAATCCGCCATCAATAACCACGTTAGTTCCTGAGGTGTAACCTGAAAGCGGACTCAGTAACAGCGCAACCTGAACGCAGACTTCTTCAGCCGAACCCATGCGTCCCGCTGGAATCATAGCCACTGTGGACTCATAAATTTCTGGCATCGCCGTTTTAATTTGATCCCAGGCACCACCATCAATGAAGATTGGGCCAGGGCTAACCGTATTAACACGGATACCCATAGGGGCAAGGTCCTGAGCCAAATTACCGAAATAATTTAGCAGTGCTGCTTTCATGGCACCGTAGGGCACTGCACCGGCAAAGGCTTCCAGTGAAGCGGTAGAACCAATGCTGACAATAGACCCGCTATCTGACTTTTCTAAATAAGGCTTGGCCGCATTTACCGCTTTCCAGCTAGCCAAAACATCGGCTTCAAAATTGCTGCGCCATCCGGATTCTTCTGCATCTGCACCACCGGCACTGACGTTAGCGACAAAACCATCAACACCACCTAAGGCATCGGCACAGTTACCAACCCATGACTCAAGCGAGGCTGAGTCTGTCACATCAACCACCTCACCATGAGCTTTAACACCCATAGCTTGAATAGCTGCGACAGCCGCGCTCACTTCGTCGGCGTTGCGTGCACAGATACCAACATTACAACCCTCTGCCGCCAGTGTTTTTGCCAGTGCAAAACCAATGCCTTTAGATGAGCCAGTAATCAAAACTGATTTATTCTTTAATTGCAGATCCATAATGATCGCTCCTTATTATTAATTTTTATATGACGACAAAGCTTAGGCTTGCACATAGCGCGAGAGATGAGAATCTCGCGATCCAAACATCACACCTATAGCGGCCAAGCGTTTAAAATAATGACCGACGCTAAACTCGTCTGTCGTACCAATTCCACCGTGCAGCTGTATCGCATTATGCGAAACATACCGCCCTGCCTTACCCACTTTTGCTTTTAGCGCAGCAACACATTGCGGTGCATCTTCTGAGCCGTTATCTAATTTCCAGGCCGTTGCCATCAGCAGCGAACGGGCCAACTCAATTTCCATATACATATCAACCATGCGGTGACGCAGCACCTGAAAGCTGGAAATTGACTGACCAAATTGTTTGCGCTGTTTGGTGTATTCAACCGTCGCTGCCAGCAGTGCGTCCATCGCACCCACAGCCTCGGCGCAGACAGCTACAATGGCGCGGGAAAAAATAGGGGCTGCTATTTCAGCGGCATTGCCTAATTCACCAACTAGTGCGTCGGCACCCAAGGCTACGTTATCGAGCTGCAATTCGCAGGCTGAACGGCCATCGTAGGTTTTGTAGTTATTACAACTTAGACCCGGGGTATTCTTGTCCACAGCAAAGAGACTGATACCCTCTTTTGACTGCGCCGAGTTATCACCCACACGCGCAGATACTAAAAATAGGTTGGCCTCTGGGCCATTGAGAACCACTGTCTTACTACCATTGAGAACATAATCCTCACCAGTAGACTCGGCTTTTGTCGTAACATAATGGGGATTGGCCACATTGCCTTCTTCCAAGTAAGCCAGTGCACCCTGTAATTCTCCGGCCATTAAACCAGCGAGGTAATGTTCTTTAATAGCAGACTGGCCACCGGCCTGGATTAGGCCACCGACCAGTACCACTGATTCAAGGTACGGCTCTAGCACTAAGTACTTACCAAACTGCTCACACAGAATCATGGTTTCAAGGGCGCCGCCACCAAAGCCGCCGGCGTCTTCATCAAAGGTCATTGCCAGCCAACCCAGGTCAGCAAACATCTGCCACTGCTCGGCGTTAAAACCACGAGACTGCTTAACCGTCACCTGACGATTTTCAAAGCTGTAATTTTCACGAAGGTATTTGTCTGCACTGTCGTGCAACATCGTTTGTTCTTCGCTGTACTCAATGAACATGCAAATTATTACTCAGTAAAAAAATAGGATTAGAGGCGCAGGACCCGCTTGGCAATAATATCCCGTTGAATCTCTGCGGAGCCTCCGTAAATAGTTGAGGCACGGCCATTAATATATTCGGCCATCGTGGTAAGGCCACATTCAGGACCAATAATGTCACCCTCAAATTCAGGCTCTAGTGCATCCAACTGCTTAACAAGTGCATGCTCAGCCATCAGTTCTAGGCTTAACTCGCTTAGACGCTGACCAATTTCTGTTCCCATCACTTTGCTAAGAGACGACAGCGCACCTGCATTTCCGCCGGCCTCGAAAGCGCCCTTAACCCGCAATTCGGTAAACTCTAATGCAAGTGCATCTACGGCAACATCGGCAAATTTTGCCATGAAAACCGGATTGTCTCTCGACAATAGGTTGCCTGCAGAAGATTGAGAATCTATCTGACGATTAATCTTAGCCATTTGTTTTTTATGATCGATGGTGTAGTTATGTCCACCGCGCTCGAACTCCAGCAGATATTTGGCGACATCCCAGCCCTTATTTTCTCCGCCCACAATGTTGGCTGCAGGAACTCGCACATCATCAAAGAAAACTTGGCACTGTTCGACAGTTCCATCGAGCCCATCAATCGGCTTAACAGATAAACCCGCTGAGTCCATATCGACCAGAATAAAGCTGATCCCTGCCTGTGGCTTGCCCTCTTTGGAGGTTCTAACAAGACAGAAAATTTTATTAGAATACTGGGCGTAGCTGGTCCAAATCTTTGAACCATTAATGACGTAATCATTACCATCGAGAACAGCGGCAGTCGTCAAAGAAGCTAAATCAGAGCCTGCGCCTGGTTCCGAATAGCCCTGACACCAACTATCCTCTCCAGAGAGTATGCGTGGCAAATAGAAGTCTTTTTGCTCCTGGGTCCCATAGCGGATCAACATTGGCCCAAGCATCTGCAGCCCTAAGGCGAACACCGCCGGTGCATTAGCCAACTTGCACTCTTCTTGGAAGATATAGCGCTGATTTAATGACCATCCTGTGCCACCGTATTCCTCGGGCCAATCTGGTGCAATCCAGCCTTTTCGATGCAAAATTTTGTGCCACGCCAAGCCCATCTCGAAATCGGCAAACACGCTAGTCATCAGCATGCCGGCTCGCTTCATTTTTGGCGTAAGAGATTCTGCCAAAAAAGTCTGAACTTGAATGCGAAAAGTACTGTCATCCATAAATTATCTCTGAGGGGCATTTGACGCCCTTGCATTAAACAAACCAACTTGTTTTTATTTTATGTTGATAGCCAAAGTAATGCAATCTTATAGTGGCCAAAGCCAGACATTATTTAATAGCTGGGCATCACCAGCACTAAAGCGCTATTTACGCCGCACAGTTGCAAAATAAACAGGCTACATATTAGCCAAGCTATGGGCGCCATCAACAGGCAGGGCGATACCATTGACAAAGGCACCGGCATCACTGGCCAACAGCAAAAATGGCGCGGTTAAATCGCCCATATCACCACCTCGCCGGGCTGGTGATGCAGCAAGGTAGGCTTTCCCTTCTGGTGTTGCTAGGTGATTTTCGCTCATTTCAGTGACAAAATAGCCTGGGCACAGAGCATTAACACGAATATTTTTGCGCGCCCATTCCAAAGCGAGACCCTTGGTCATATGGATCACGCCGGCCTTTGACGTGCAATAGCTGACATTGCCCGGCAGTACGCGCATACCCATAATCGATGCAGTATTAACAATACTTCCCCCTATTCCGGCAGATGACATACGACGGGCAGCCTCATTGGCAACCATCCAAACACCTTTCAGATTAGTATTGATAACATGATCCCAGTGGGCTTCATCGCTCTTCAGTGCCATTTTCATTTCAGCAACACCGGCATTATTGGACAGCACATCAACAACGCCATAAGCGGCCTCGGCCTGATCAAAGGCTTCTGCAATCGACCGCTTATTGGTAACGTCGAGGGCAATTGCTAGCGCCTCACCACCACATTCATTAATCTCGTTTACCAGCGCCTTAAGGCGATCTATGCGACGAGCAGCAACCACCACCTTTGAACCACGAGCCGCTAAAACCTTGGCAAAGTGCGCCCCGAAGCCACTTGACGCACCAGTGACCATAGCAATCTTATGGCTCATATCAAATTCTGTCATTGAAATATCCCCCACCTCCCAAAGTTCTTATTAGGTAACTACAATCCATCGACACTAAATCTGTTCGCTATTGCTGTGATGCGAGGGCCACTTTAACCTTTTGCCGCAATACATCTTTTCGCACCTTTCCCGATGCAGTCTTTTCAAGAACTTCGGTCAGCTCTATATGCTGGGGCCATTTTTGTTTAGCCAAGCCAGCCTTTTCCATAAATATTTGTAGCTCTGCCAAACCCAATGGCACTGACTCCCTTGTCACCAAGAACACACAGACGCCCTCTCCCAATCGCTCATGGGGCATGGCCACTACGGCAGCCTCGGAAATCTTGGGGTGCTGGTGCAGTACATCTTCTATTTCTCGGGCCGAAATATTTTCGCCACCGCGAATAATGATGTCTTTTTTGCGGTCGGTGATAACAATGGCGCCCTCGGGGGTAATATGACCAATGTCACCTGTATAGAAGTAGCCTCTATCATCAATGGCCTTGCGGGTCTGCTCTTCTTCGCCATATCCCAGCATCATGGCCGGGCCTTTGACCAAAATTTCTCCATCGGTACCCTGGGCTAGTGGGTTGCCATCGTCATCGGCAACCAACACATCCCAGTTATTGATACGGCCATCTGTTGTCGCCGCCAATGTCTCTTCCTCTAGCTTCTGAAAGCCGACCGTTATTAACGGCGCTTCAGTGCAGCCATACACTCTAAAAGCACGACAATTGGCCAGCGTGTTATGGGCATCACGAATCAGGTTAGGTGGCACAGAGGCGCCACCACAGGCAAAAAATCTTAGTGATGGTAAATCAAGGGAATCGCTCTTGGCCTTTTCAACCAGTTCTTGCAAGAACGGCGTCGCACTAACGCAGCCGGTTGCCCCGACTCTGTCTATATAAGAAACGGCATTATTGACATCCCAGCGCTCCATAAAGGCGGTTTTGCAATCACTAATAAATGCCTGCTCGATGCCATTGGCAAAGCCGGTGATATGGGTAACAGGGGAAGGCATTAGCATCACATCCTGAGCACCTAGATTCCAGGCCTCAACCCCGTTATCCACTGCTCGGGCAAGGGTTCGATGAGAATGTCTAACTGCTTTTGCACGGCCAGTGGTGCCACTGGTATACATAATGACTTTAACCGCCGACATATCAGTGGGCTGCTTAGGGGGCACGGCCTGCTGCTGAATTAGATTCTTGTACTGCAACATGCCGTGACCACCACTGTCATGGCGTACTGAAATCACATGCTGTAAATCAGGTAACTGAGGCTTAAGGCGGGCAATCATGTCTGGAAAATCATGGTTGCGGTAAATGCCTGGAATAAATAAACAGCGCGACCGGCTATCAGTAAGAATAAAAGCGAGCTCGCGATCTCGATAAATAGGGATCACCGGGTTGATCACCAGCCCCAACCAGACAGCAGCTATATCAATGGCCACAGCTTCACGCCAGTTGGGCAATTGAAAGCTAATCACATCACCGGCCACGAGGCCTAAATCTGACAGTGAGGCAGCCAGAGACATAGCCTCCGCAAATATGCTGCCAAAATGAATGTGCTCTCCCTCTTCTAAATAGATCGCAATGGCATTGGGCGAGTCGATGGCCCTTTGCTGAGCATAGTCAGCCAAGTTTTTAGTACGTAGTCGCATTAGCCGCCCTAAGTCCCTATTACAGTTTATTTGTATGAAGCAAACCCCTGTTTATTAAGCTTTCAATAGGTCACGGGCGCTGCAGTCAATATGTCATTAATAAGTTACCTTAATTACTAAAAACATACAACCATGATTGTTTCTTAGCGGCGTAAAATAGGTTGAACTTTCTTATTACTAGGGTTATATTCTTGATCCAGCAGATAAAAAGCCAACTCGCTTGTTTTTTGTTGGGCTACAAGGGGAGAATAGCAAGTGTGGGTCTACCTGTGAACGGCTGACACCGGCTACGTTAAATATAATAATGATATCCTGAGGGTACATACTAATGAACTATCAAAGAAACTATAGAAAACAATTGCTTCCAGCAATAATTTCGATTTGCACCCTGCCGCTCTATGCAGGCGGTGCTATTGCACAAGAAGAGGCTGTCGGGCTCGAAGAAATTATAGTAACAGCACGAAAACGACAAGAATCCATCCAAGACGTTCCAGTTGCGGTTTCTGCATTAAGCCCAGGTCAGTTAGAGCGCGGTTCAATTACCAGCTCTCTAGAGCTAGGTAAAATGGTTCCTAACGTGGAACTACATGAAACAGCTATCGGTTCTGAGTCATTGAGCGCCTCGATCCGAGGAATGAGCTACGACGATATTGAAAAATCTATCGAACCAACGGTTGGTGTTGCTATTGATGGTGTATTTTTAGCCAGTAACTCAGGCGGTGTGTTTGATTTGTTCGATGTAGAGTCGGTAGAAGTTCTGCGTGGTCCTCAAGGTACTCTGTTCGGTCGTAACACCATTGGTGGTGTTATCAGCGTTCAAAGAACAGAGCCCACAGGTGAGTTTGGCATGAAACTAGAAGGCACTGCTGGCGACCAGGATATGACCGATATAAAAGGTATCATCAATATGCCTCTCGGCGATAAAGGTGGCGTTAAACTGTCCTTTAAAAATGTTGAGTCAGACTCTCACGTCTACAACACAACGTTGAATGCACGTCGCCCTATGAAAGACTCCGAATCTATGAGCATCGCTGTGAAGTACAACTTCACCGAAAGCACCTCGGCAGTTCTTACTTTTGATGACTACGATCACAACACCACAGCGCCAGACAATGTGTTTGTTAGCGCAAGCGCACTGGGTGTGGGCGCTGTTGCATCAGAAGCTGATGACTGGAAAACCTCGCCGCAGTTGAACGCTCTTACGGCTACCTTAGAGGGCGAGAATACAACCCTTAAGGTGACTCATGATGCTGACAACTATCAAATCAAATACATCATGGGAATCATGGATTACACCGAAGTTGTGCGCGAATCTTCTTGGGGAACCGCAGGCGTATTCTTCCCAGTCGACAGAGACCAAAATTTTGAGCAGACCTCTCACGAGCTGCAGTTTATTTCTGATTTTGACGGCCCGATGAATTTTGTTGCTGGTTTTTATTCCATGGAGGCTGACTCCTATATCACCTCTGGTCCAGTCCAGAACTTCACCGCATTGCATTACTTAGACAGCACTGCATTCTTTGGTGAAATGAGCTATGACATCAATGACGTTTGGTCATTCACCTTAGGCGCTCGTTACACTGAAGAAGAGAAAGTATTGGATACGCGGTCTTACCCAATGGTTGTAGGTAATGCAGCGAGACTGGCAGGCAGCTATGCAGCCGAAGATCTGCTTAATTCCGCCAAGCCTAAGTTTGAAGACAACAACACGTCATTCCGAGCAGTACTGCAGCGTGAGATTGAGACAGGAATGATTTATGCGTCTTACTCAACCGGCTATCGTAGTGGTGGTTTCTTCAACCGAGGCATTACACCATTAGAAAATAAGCCATTCCAGTCGGAAGAAGTAGCCAGCATCGAATTAGGTATGCGCAGCAATCCAACGGATAATTCGCAGATCAACATTACTTACTTCAATTCTGAGTACACCGATAAACAGACCACCGTCATTGTTCCTGCATCAGATGCAGACTGTGACAAAGAGCAAAACGAAGCAGGTAGTGTGACCTGTTCATTTGTTCGTAATGCGGGTGAAGTATCTATGAGCGGTATCGAGTTTGAAGGCACCTATATGCCCTCAGATGCACTTACCCTTCGCGCTTCATTCGGTACGCTTGATGGTGACTACGATGAGTATGACTACAACGGTGTAGATATCTCTAAAAAGGCTCGCCTTCTGTACGCCCCAGAGCTAACGGCTTACCTAGGCGCGGAGCATACATCTGATCGCGCTGGTGGCACTTTGACTCTCAATCTTGGCTTCAGCCACAAAGGTGATGTAGAGACTCAGGCAGATTGGTCTACCTACAATCCTGCGACTGGTCCAGAAGTAACAATTGACAGCTTTGAGACTCTGGATATCTCTGCTACCTTTATGAAAGAGATGGGCAATGGCACGCTTAAACTGCGTGTTTACGGTACTGACGTACTGGAAGATGGCAACCGAGTTGGCCGCAGATACGATGCCGGTGCATTTGCTTGGGCAGAGCTGGTTCCCCGTCGTCAGATGGGTGTAACTGTAGGATACGAGTTCTAATCACCTGAACTTAAGCAAGACCCAAAGGCGGTTGAACCTAGTTCAACCGCCTTTTTAATAGGCCACTAAAACCATCTAGGAATAAATCAGGGGCGAAAAAAAGCCGCTTAATTCTGCGGCTTTCCCCAGCTAACCTTCTGCAGCAATCTTAAATCAGAACCCCATCTCAGTAGCTGTGGGAATACGACGCAATGTTTGGCCCCCGGAAATATCCAATATCCTGCCAGTCATAAATGACTCATCAGAGAGCAGCCACAGTGCCGCATTAGCCATATCATCAGTCGAGGGCAATTTGCCCAGAGGAATCTCATTGACAAACGCCTGCTCAATATTAGGTATGCTCAGGAAACCCTCAGTCATAGCACTGGGGGTAAAGCCGGGCGACAGGGAGTTAACACGGATATTCTGCGCACCGTACTCAACCGCCGCTATACGCACAATATGGTCTGCCCCACTCTTGGTGCCCGCATAGGCAGCAAGGCCTGGAGGTGCTAATAGAGCGGTCTGTGAGGAGGTTGTCACCACTGAGCCACCATCGGCCATACGCGCCGTCATATGCTTAATAAACAGGGTGGTACCAATCAGGTGAACGTCACAGTTTTGCTGCAATACCTCACGGCTGATGTCAGCAATCGGCGATGAGGTTTCAATGCCAGCAAAATTAATTGCTCCATCGAGTTTACCGTAGTGAGACACGGCGGCATCTGCCAGGGCTACCAGCTGCTTTTCATCAGTAATATCACAACCAATTGCATGTGCACCCAAACTGTCGGCGATAGCCTTTACATTATCTAGCCTGCGCGCTGCCAATACCAATTTGGCACCTTCCTCATGACAGCGGCGAGCCGTTGCAGCACCCATGCTGCGCTCATCGGAAGCGCCTAAAATTACAATTACCTTGCCTTCTAATCTACCAGCCATGCCTACTCTTCCTCTTTTTTTTGTTCTAATTAAAATGGGTTACAGCAGTCATATTTTGACTAATTGCTTACCAAAGTTTTGACCTTCAAAAAGCCCGGCTAAGGCAGATGGACAGTGTTCAATACCCTCTAACACATGCTCTTTAACCAGAATTTTTCCTTGATCTACCCACTGCATCAGTTGCGCTCTCGCCTCTGGATAGCGCTCCACATAATCAAGTACGATAAAGCCTTCCATCTGGCAGCGGCGAATCACCAGCTGCATATAATTCTTTGGACCCGGCGGCAACTCCTTGACCTGATAGCCGCTAGAAATACCACCGCAGAGTACAATACGGCCATTGTTGACCATATTGACCAGCGCATGGTCGAGGATGGGGCCGCCAACATTATCGAAAAAGATATCGACACTGTTATTGCACAGTTCTTGTAACCTCTCCTCAACAGATTCCGATTTATAGTCAATCACCGCGTCGTAACCCAGCTCATCCATCAGCCATTGGCACTTGGCCTGACCACCAGCGATACCAATCACTCTACAGCCCATCATCTTGGCCATCTGCCCCACAGTGGAGCCTGTGGCACCAGCAGCACCAGACACCAATACAGTGTCACCGGCTTTGGGCTGACCAATCTCCAGAAAGCCAAAATACGCGGTCAGGCCAGTCAAACCATAGATATGCAAGGGATAAGAAATAGGTGTTCCATCGGGAATTTTGGTTGCTGGGTAGAGGCCGGCACCATCGCTAATGGCATATTCCTGCCAACCAAATGTGCCCTGTACCAAATCACCCACAGCAAAATCACTGTGCTTGCTGGCAATAATCTCACCTACGGCACCAGCACGCATAACCTCACCTATGGCCACTGGAGGCAGGTAGCTGCGCACATCATTGAGCCATCCCCGCTGGGCTGGCTCAAATGAGAGGTACTGGTTCTTGACCAGGAACTCGCCATCGGCCAGATCGCGCACCGTCTCGGTTTCAAGTTTGAAATTTTCTTCGCTAACAGTAGTTTCTGGCCGCGAAGCCAGAGTCCACTTTTTGTTGGTTAACACTGTCATGGGGTATACCAAATTGGGGATGAATAGGCGCGATCCTGAACGGTATCAGGCGCCTTAGGGTCTATAACCGCACCAAAATACTTGCGGTCATAGGCGGTCCAGCGCGGTGTGGGAATCTGAATGACTCTGGCATAGTAAAATGCACGCTGCTCGGGGTCGAAGTCTGGGTCAGTCCAGACTGCGGTTAATTCGGCGGCACCTATACTATTGCTATAAGTGGCATTGGCTGTGTTAATGCTGTTGCCCACTGGGGGGATCTTCCCCGTTAACCAATTGGCGCTCCGATCATCGGACAGAGCAACATCAAATACCTGTTCTTGAGTTTCGCCACTGGCATTTAACCAGCCCTTGATAACCTGTACTCGATCGAGATTGGCACCATAGGGATCTCTTGAAGCAGCCACCATAAAGCTAGGCGCCTTACTATCTTGGCTGCGGGTCAAGTCACCGCCCATGGGGACGCCTTTAGCATAGCCAATGCTGGCAAAGTCAGCCTGCAATACATCGGTCTCCGCATATTCCCAGCCACCAAAGAAGCGCAGCTGGATACGAGTTCCAGACGTGGCATACACCTCTCGTCGTTTGATCGCCCGAAACAGAGACTCTCGAGTATTTTCTTCAGACCATACGGCGGCTAGACCAGACGAGACCAGCTTCCAAATCTCCTGCAACTGGTCTGCCATAAGCTTTTCAGTGCGCTCTGCTGAGGGCTCATCATGGGCAAATTTACCGAAGAAATTATCCTCATAGGTGGTAGCCATGCCTGTGTGGGAGTCAGTGCTGCCAATCAAACCAAATTTAAATGGGTTGGTGCCTAAATTTGCCCCATGACGGAGACCTTCTCGAAGAGCAGAGCGGGTATACTCATACTGCAACATCTCTGGCTTCTTATCGGCAGTAAGGGAGATATTGCCTTCGTCCCAAGTTTCAAAGTCGGCAAATTCATCACCGGGTGACAAATAGGGATGGGTCTCGCCATCACCTTTTATCTGAGTGGTCTCATACACCGGCTCCCAGCGTGCACGTTTGCGCGCATAGGATGCATCCAGAGGTAAACCATTTTCACGATTGGGAGAGAACATGCGCCCATTGCTGACGTTACCATTGTGGGCAATAGCGAGCACCTCACCCCCGGTTCGCTTTTCGTACTCGGCCAAAGCATCCCATAGGTCCTCTGGATCATTACTGTGCTGAGCAGAAAAAGGAGTCTGCTGAGTGGCGATATCTGCGCCATCTTTAAAGATAACCACCCTATGCAGGTTGTCGCCAGTGATCATAGATGTCCATTCGTAGCCGACAAAGGCGGTAAATAGTCCCGGTTCATTATACTTATCAGCCACTGCCGAGGCCTCCGACCAGATTGAACTGCGCAGACTTTCCGGCGTTAAATACTCCGGCTCGCTAGTCTGAATAGCATTAGCGAATCCCAAAGCCAGGTTCGTCATATCCCCCTTGATCATCAGGGCTCGCCATTCCGCAGCCAGCGCCCAACCCGCAAGGCGAGGATCATCGGCCTCTATCTGTGCATAAACACCCAAATACTCTGCGTGATCGGTCACGGCTAAAAAGTCCAGAGGTTGGCGTAGTCTGGCAGGCATACCATTATCTGCCTGCACGGTTTGCCCTCGGGCAAACTCAAAGGCCTGCTCTTTGGTCAGGCGGGTCTGCAAACTATAGGCGTCGGCAGACAACCGAGAATGGAGATGCAAGTCACCCCAATAGAGATTCGTCAGGCCCTCTCTGATCGGCGCAGAATAAAGCATTTTTTGATCTGCCAGCGATGCATCAATGTCCGAGGCATTTGCGGACCAGCAGGCTGGTATTGCCAAGGCAGCCAGTATCGAACCATAAATAAGTTTGTGCATTAATAGTTTCCTTTATTAAAAGGTTTTAGTTGGCAACTTCGATTCGAATCAACTGCCCTTGATTTTTATTCGGCAACCACACAGTAATGCGATCGGCAGAATTGTCCACTATCACTTTGCGGGCATCATAGGTAACTGGCATCAGATACTTCACTATGTTTCCGGTCTCTGGGTCGAGCCGCAATAAACGGTCAGAGCCGGTACTGGATATCCAAATTTTGCCATTTCGATCCGGGCGCGCGTAATAGGGTGAGATATATCTTGGTTGGATTGGGTATTCAGTAATCTGGTCTGTATCCAAATCAATAGAGGCAACATTGTCAGCAAAGAACTCGGTAAACCAAAAATGGTTATTGTCATCTCGGTAACCCCGTCGCGGATAGGCATTGGGGGTCAGCGTGGGTACCAGACGCACATTACCCTCGCCGTCAGAACGGGCAATAGAGGACGCTTCCGGCGCAGTGCACAGAAAATTGCCCTCGGCATCCTGATCCATCATATAGCAGTAGTTGAGCTGTCCAACCCGATTGGGGTCTGTGGGAAATGGCTTATCATCAAATAGCATAATGCCCTCTCCCACCTCGCCGGTTTTAATATCAAAACGAAAGGCGTGCTCATGGCGAATAGGGCCATCGGGCGCTGAGGTAATACCTGTGGCCCAGAGTCCATCTTCACCCGCTCTGACCGGCCCAAGGAAAGGATTTTTCCATATCACAGGCAGATCATAGGTCTGCCAGGTTTCGGTGTCGGGGCTGAAAGAGGCATGCTTATTACCCATGACCGCGACCCAGACAGTGTCTGTTTCGTCCACCTGAATATCCTGTACCCCGACGATGCGCATAAGACCCTCTTCGGGCTCGGGCAGGAAGTTGGGCGTTGGCCATTCTGAAAATTCGCCCGTGCGCGGGTCAAGCTTGCCAACAAAATCCCAGCCGGTATTGCCGTACCAAACGTTACCTTTTGAATCTACATCCAAGTCATGTATCACACTGGGCTGGCGGGGAATTGGATAGACAGTGACGGTGGCATTGGTGCCCTCACCGGTTGGTCGCGGTAAGGTTTGCAGCGGATAGTCCCATTGCGACTTGCCGCCACTTAAATTAACGGTCGCCAAATACTCTGCAATATCAGAGGCTTTGCGCCCATACCAGATCAAGCCCTCAATTGGCTTGAGTTTTGAAACGATCTGAATACGATCAGCAGACGCATGGTCGGTTTCATAGGTGTGCATGCGCTGTATTACCTGCTCAAAGCCCTCGGCGTTATAGGGGGAGCGAGCAATGCGCTCAAGGCTATGGCAGAAACCACAGTTGACCATATTTTTTACCAATAAATCTTTTTCTGCTTGCGAGCCGGGAAAGCTGTTAACCCAATCCAAGGAGGTCAGCTGGGAGGCCAGACGCAGAGGCTCGGTGACCGCGGCTAGACTTAGCTGACCTAGGCTGTGAGATTTTTTATCGTCAATAACAACTGTCTTAGTTTCGAGTAACTCATAACCCGCTGCCCGCACACTGACATCATATTCACCAGCACCCAAACGATCTCGATGGAATCGAAACTCACCCGTAGCATCGCTTGTCACCGCGGTTAACACTGTTTCGTCGACTCCACGAAGAATCACCACTACGCCTTCCATGGGCCCTTCTTGCTCAGAGGTAACCACCCCCATTAGTGCCATATTTGTGACCGACTGTTGCCGCTCGGCGCAGCCAGAACTCACCAGCGCGATTAATAAAAAGGCTCGCAGTGGAATATTAAAACTCGATAATAAATTCATAAGCATCACTTATAGGCCGTCAACGGGGTAACAATCTCAATAAGATTGCCATTGTTATCACGGATAAATAGAAGCCGAACACCGGCCGCATCAAAGTTGGTAGGCGGCATTTCCAGCTCAACGCCACGACTGACTAGCTCCGCAGCCACCGCATCTACATCGGCACTGCTAAAGGCCAGATGCACATAGCCACGATCTGACATAGCGGTAAACACATCTGGGGCTACCTTTTCATCCTGAAAAGGCTCCTTAGTGCCAACGACTTCAATGACAAAACCATTGGCAGAGATATAGCCCACATCCACATCTGGGTAGCCGGCAATATCCCATTCACGCACAACCTCAAAACCAAGAACTCTGTTATACCAGTCCAAAGTGGCTGCATAGTCCGCGGTTGAAATCATAATATGGTCGGCGCGTATCATGGCCAGCGGATTGGCCTTGGGTGCACTGGGCGAAATGTCTTCAGCAACAGTCAGAGACGATAGACAAAAAACAACTAATCCTACAAGGCTGACTTTTGACATCTGTATTACCTCAGCTGATCTGAATTAATAATATCGGTGCTGACATAATCATTGAGCAGTTCATGGAACCGCTGCACACGTTTTTCTTGATGGGTAAGAATGCAGCCCTTAAAGCCTCTTGAATTGAGACCCTGCTGCTGGCTGGTACCAATGCTCAGATCCTGATCTGCCACATAGCCAACAGACTGCCCATCGCCATACACACTGTGACGATTTTCGGCCCATTCCAAGGGCATAGGCCCAATAGGTGTAATAACTTCTTTCATTCCCTCAACCGGTGGTGCAAGTACCCAATGATGAAACACACATTTTTGTGGGTCTGTTGGATGGGGCTCGGTACGCAGAATTTGGCACTGCTCTGGGGACATGGTAATCGTCAAATTGGGGAACAGCGTGCAGTGGAAATAATCGACTAACTGTTGATCGCTCATATTTTCGTAATTGGTATAGCCTATTTCTGGGCCCATGTGGCGCTTCGCCGCTACTATGGCCTCGCGGATATCGCCAGTGTGGCCATTGAAGTTGGCCGGGTCTAGACCCCAGGCGCGAGCAACATCATCCAGTGGTGCAGGCACCTCCCCAGTTTCAAACTCTGGGTTTCTGGTGGTGGCCTGATGGCCTTTCATCCACATAGAGTTATGGCCAGTCTCATACATTTCAAATAATGTGTCCGACAGACCATCATTAATAAAGGTAGAGAGTTCTGGATGAATCGTCGGCAGGTGATAACTCTCATTAAAGTTATCACGGATAATTTTCCAATTGAAATCCGCATCGGCTGACAGATACATCACCCGAATCCAGTTATCCAAACCATAGCTTTTAAGACGTTCCGGCAAAGGTGCCAACCAGTCCAATAGCGGCGCTACGTCTTCATCCATGCAGTAGAATATAAACGGCCCCCATATCTCGCAGCGCACCTCGCTCAGGGTTACTTTGCCGCAGGGATTGCCCTCGGGAAAATCATCTGGGTCCTGGACATTGACCAGCACACCATCAGGAGCAAACTGCCAGCCATGATAGCCACAGGTAATCTTGTCACTGCCGCCAATTTCACCCAACACCAAGCGATTACCACGGTGGGGGCAAGAATTATAGAACGCCTTAACACTCTCATCGGCCTGGCGCACCATAATCACAGATTCGGTACCCAGATTGTGGCGCACATAATCGCCTTCCTGCTCCAGCTCGGCGACCATGCCGCCGAGATGCCATACCTTTGGCCACAAATACTGATTCTCGCGATCCATAAACTCTTTGGAGATATAGCGATCCGCCGTGATGGTATCTCCCCGTACAGGAAGATCAAAACCCTTGGCGTAGCGAGATGTATCTGATGATGCTCCCATGATATGGCCCTCGATAATTGGCAGTGCTAGTGAAAACAGACGTCGATAACTGGCGAGCTAGCCGGGAGATTTCGTCTTACTAGAATCCAACCGGCTGACCCGCGGGCATTACTTGGAAATAAGGCCACCATCAACTACCAGCTCAGCGCCAGTCACATAGCTAGATTCATCAGAGGCAAGGAATAAGACACAGTTCGCCACTTCAACCGGATATCCCATACGGCCGAAGGGTACTGTGGCACCCAGCTTCTCAAACTCATCTGGATTGTCGCGACGCGAATCATTTTGGATATTGGTGTCAATCAGCCCTGGGTGCAGCGAGTTACAGCGAATACCGTCGGCCGCATGCTCTAACGCAATACCCTTACTAAAGATTTGCACCCCTGCCTTAGCAATGCCATAAACCGAAACACCAGGAATACCGCGAAGAGCGGCAACCGATGACATATTGACAATAGAACCACCACCAGAAGCAATCATAGCTGGAAGGGCTTTTTTACAGCCAAAGAAAACACTGCGGATATTCACATCCATCTGCAGATCGTAATCAGCGGTTGAGTACTCGCTGATAGGTCGCATCAGCGCGATACCGGCATTATTAACCAGCACATCGAGACCACCAAAACGCTCAACTGTGGCGTCGATGACTTCCTGCCAACGGTCTTCATCAACCACATTTTGCTCCATGGTCAAAACCTCGGCACCCATAGCAACTAATTCTTTCTCTGCGGCAGCCAGCCCGACCATATCAATATCAGTCAGCACTAACTTAGCGCCCTCTTCGGCAAAACGAACTGCAGTGGCATGACCCAGGCCTGGGTTGGATGCGGCACCGGTAATAATCGCGACTTTATTTAACAATCTAGACATAGGAATTTTCCTTGTTATTATTTTTTAATAATTGAATTTAATGTTTATATGGCGTTCCAGCCACCGTCGACTTCGAGCAGACTTCCGGTGCTAAAAGACGATAAATCTGATGCTAAAAACATCACACCATTGGCCACCTCTTCAGGGGTACCAAGGCGCTTAATAGCATGTTTTGTAGCCAGTACCGATAGATCCTCAACCAGACTGACCACCAATGGGGTGGCAACATTGCCGGGACAGATCGCATTAATACGAATATCCCGCTCGGCATATTCCACCGCTACGGTTCGCGTCAAACCCGCCACCGCAAATTTGCTGGTGACATAGGGCGACGCATTTGGAAAGGTATTGCGGCTAGTCGCTGAGGCCATATTGACGATACGGCCGCCACCCTGCTTGAGCATTTGGCGAATTTCCACCTGCATACAGAGCCACACACCTTTGAGATTAACTCCCATCACTCGATCAAATTCGGCTTCGCCCACCTCATGAAACTCCTGCAATGGCGTAGCCGTACCTGCATTATTAACGGCAATATCCAAACAGCCAAAACGCTCAACAATCGCATCGAGCATGGCATTCACATCGGCAGAGTCACTGGCATCATTAAGCAACCCCAACACCTCGGCACCAGTGTTTTGCAGGTCTGCCACAGCACTATTTAAGGCCTCTTGGGAGATATCCGTAATCGCTATTTTGGCGCCCGCATTGGCAAACGCCTGCGCACAGGCATAACCTAAACCCGCACCTGCGCCAGTGATGAGTACTACCTTATTTTTAAAATCAAAACTCATAGCCATTCTTCTTATTTTGGGTAAGGCTCAAACCTAAGTCGCGTTACCACCATCGACCATATATACACTGCCGGTGCAGTAACTGCTGTCATCACTGCCGAGGAATACCATCATATTAGCGATCTCTTCAGGCTGACCGTAGCGACCAAGTGGCGTTCCGGCTTCAACCAAAGCCCTAAAATCACCGGCTCCTGCCTCAGTAAAACCATCCTCAATGGAGGTCATCATGCGTGTTTCAACCGCCCCTGGATTAACCGTATTAACGCGGATGCCAAACTGAGCCACTTCCAATGCCGCACAGCGCATCAAGCCAATGACCGCGTGCTTGCTGGCGTTGTAGCAGGCCGTATTAGGTGAGCCCTGAACCCCAGCACCAGATGACGTAATCATAATGCTGCCACCGCCGCCATCGCGCATCACCGGAATCACATAATGCAAACCCAGCCACACACCGCGAACATTGACCGCAAGTACCTTGTCCAGATTGGATACATCGGTACTCATAATATCGCCAATCTCACCTTCAACACCGGCATTGGCAACAAATACATCAATACCACCAAAGGTTTTTACACAGGCATTGACCATATTCTCAACCTGATCATCCTGGCTAACATCTACCGCCACACAGGCGCAGTGTTCAGACCCCAGTTCATTGACAAGCTGCTGAGTATCCTCGGTGCCTAAATCGGCCAACATGACTTTTGCGCCCTCGGCGACAAATTTTCTTACAGCCGCCTGACCGATACCACCGCCAGCACCGGTAATTAACACCACTTTGTTCTCAAGTTTCATGCTGTACCCTTTAATTAAATTTATAAATATTATTCGGCAGGCAGAGACCGCCTTTGACCTGCAAGTTTTCACAGGTCATAAAGCATTGCTCGGAACCAGGGAACATAACGAAACGGCAAGCCATTATCTGACCCACATTGTCCTGGATTGCGGCGCCTAGGATAGAGGCGACTTTACCCTCGAAACGGGCCATATAGAGCTCCCCTTGGTGTGGCTATAGTTCTTATTATTATGCTCTGACATCAACCACTCAGAGTGAAACATGATAAAACAGTCAAGAATGTTTCTTTTATAGATCATATTATCAATCGACACGGCCTGCAACACCTTTGTCGGCAATAATCTAGGGGTTTCGGGGGGGGGCTAGATGGACGATCCCTCGCTTCGCTCAGGATCTAGGAATAACGGAACAGGTCCGATTGAATGGATAACGCTAAAGTAGCCTGGGCAACCTGATCTATTCGATCAAGTTCGCCTCTTGGTAGATATCATAGAGAATGGCGGTCAGGTAGGTCATCACACGCTTGGCGCGTGCCTTCTTACGCACCGACATATGGCTCAGTGCCATACCTTTCATTAAGAACTGCACCATATCGTGAGCGCCTTCCAGTCTCGCGAGATTCTGCCAATGGGGGAAAACCGCCTTGGCTGTATCGAGAAACTGTTTTTCAAAATCTTTTTCTACCGGATCAATCACCTGACGCAACTCAGCGTCAGTGCGTGAGGCACTAAGCAATTCCTGATAGGCAAGAAATGAGGGTAGGTTGACATACAACCAAGCGGCCTCAACAGACTCTCGAATTACCTGATGAGTCAGGCTGCGCAGAGGGTCATCAATATCGGCCATCAACTCTAGGTACTCTTGCAGACGCAGCTGGTGCAAATGATCAACCACCGCTCTCATCACCGACATGCGTGAGGGAAAGTGATGCATCATGGCGCCGCGCGAAACACCAGCATAGTTAGCAATTAATGCGGTTGTGGTATTTGCGTAGCCCAGCTCAAGAAGACACCGAATAGTTGCTTCCAGTATCGCCAAACGTGTCATGGCACTTTTTTCTGCCTGCCATCCTTTCTCATTACGTTTTGGTCGTTTGGTCGCTGTCGCCTTTACTGTCACTTTTACTACCTTTGGTTTTTTAAATGATCTCACCGCAAAAAATCCATCAAAGACGGTGAACTACTGTAGTGCTTGAAAAAACAATCCGGTGATTGTAAATTCCTTTACCAATAAAAACAATTAAGACTGCCTTATTTACCCATATAAGTATAAATAGTCGATATTTAGTCGCTAAACAATCAGGTCAACCGCCATTTTCGCCAGTGGCTTGACCAGCAAGCCCATCTGACTCGCCTTGTCACTTGAAGCAATACCCTCTTGCGCGCGCTTGCCCACACCTTGAAGAATTGCGGCAAAGCGAAATAGGCTAAATATCACATAGAAATTCCAATTGGGAATGTTCTGCAACCCCATACGTTCACAGTAGAGCGCCACATAGTCCTCTTCACTGGGAATACCCAATGCCTGACGATCAATGCCACCCAGACCAGCGAGTACACAGTCGTTATCAAGACGCAGCTGCATACATTGATAAGCGAGGTCAGCATAGGGGTGGCCAAGTGTTGATAGCTCCCAGTCGAGCAGAGCCAATGGCTGGGGCTCGGTGGGATCAAACATAATATTATCGAGACGAAAATCACCATGAGCCAATACCAACTTGCCGTCGTCTTCAGGCATATGCTGCGGTAGCCATTCCATTAGTCTGTCCATATCGCCAATGGCCTCGGTTTCTGAAGCGCGATATTGCTGACTCCAGCGATCAGTTTGTCGCGCAAAATAATTGCTGGGTCTGCCGTAGTCGCTAAGGCCAATCTCGTCGATCTTCACTGAGTGCAGCGTCACCATAACCTGATTCATCTGATCAAAAATCGTACCGCGCTCGGCATTGCTCATCTCTGGCAGCGCCGGATCCCAAAACACTCTGCCCTGCTTGAATTCCATCAGGTAAAACATGCTGCCAATAACAGCGTCGTCTTTACAGAGATGATGCACCTTTACAACAGGCACCTCGGTATCTGCCAGCGCCGACAAAACTCTAAACTCTCGATCCACCGCATGAGCACTTTTCAGCAATTCGCCCGGCGGTTTACGGCGCAGCACATAGTCACCACTAGCGGCTGTGATTTTATATGTTGGGTTGGACTGACCACCAGTAAACTTGTCAGCCGTTAGCGGGCCCTTAAAGCCAGCAACATGCTTCTCAAGATAATTAGCTAATGTAACAACATCAAAACCAAAGCCAGTCTGCATTAGGCTTTCTCGCCGGAATAGCGCTCAATAATCTGCTTGCCCAACGCCATCTGATGCACCTGATCCGGGCCATCTGCCTGACGGCACCAGCGTGCATAGTTATAGCCTTCAGCCATGCAGTAGTCAGCAGTTAATCCGCCAGCACCGTGCATCTGCATCGCCCGATCAATCACATTTTGTATCAGCAGTGGAATGGTTGTCTTAGTCGCGGCAATCATATCGATAGATGCAGGGACACCCTGCTCATCGATTTTATGAGAGGTTTTTAAAACTAATAGACGCGCCATTTCTATTTCAGAAAACATCCGCGAAATATCTTCACGCACCGATTGGTGCTTACTTAGCTGACGACCAAAGGTAGTTCTGGAAGTGGCCCGCTTACAAGCCAACTCAAGCGCCCGCTGACCAGTCCCAATCAGACGCATACAATGATGCATGCGACCGGGCCCCAATCGACCCTGAGCAATCTCAAAGCCACGGCCCTCTCCGAGCAGCACATTCTCTGCCGGTACACGACAGTTTTCAAAAATTAGTTCGGCATGGCCTATAGGTGCATCGTCATAACCAAAGGTAGATAGAGGTCGCACCAGCGTCAGTCCCGGAGTATCTTTTGGGACCAGTACCTGAGTCTGCTGTAAATGACGATTAGCATTGTCTGGGTCTGACTTGCCCATCACGATAAGAATCTTAGTGCGCTCATTCATGGCACCAGTGATAAACCACTTGCGGCCATTAAGCACCCATTCATCATCCTCTCTAACAATACTCATTTCCACATTGGTCGCATCACTAGAAGCTACCTGTGGTTCAGTCATGGCATAGGACGAGCGGATGTCACCGTTTAAAAGTGGCTGCAGCCATTTATCTTGCTGTGCCTTGGTCGCGTAATTCATAAACACTTCCATATTGCCAGTGTCAGGCGCATTGCAATTAAATACCTCAGGAGACCAGATAACCCGGCCCATTACTTCACATAGCGGTGCATATTCAGCAAAGGTCAAACCACCATGGTCGCAGTACTCCGCATGGGATGGCGGTACAAAAAGATTCCATAACCCAGCCGCCTTAGCCTTCAATTTCAACTCATCCATCAGAGGTAGCGAAGCAAAGCGATTTTTTGCCGCGTCTAATTGACGGGCATAATTTTCTTCATTCGGGTAAATGTGTTCATCGAAAAAGTCATTCAGCCGGTCAAGTAACTGCTGAGATTTTTCACTGTTTTGGTACATATTGGTGCTCCATCAAAAGAAGAAAATAAAACTACAATAAATTTAAATAGTAGGAATAGCGCTATTACCACCAAGGGTAAAAGGGCGGCATATCTGTAGATGACTTGGATACAAAATTAGCTGGGCGCTTGCCTAAGAAAGCAGCAACGCCTTCATTACCATCGACCTTACTGGTATAGAACACCGCCAAAGATTCCACCTTATGAGCCTCTACCGGATGAGCAGTAGCAGAATTTCGATACATCATCTGGCGTATCAAGGCGGAGGACACAGGCGCAGTATTATCAGCAATCTGGCGTGCCATTTCATAGGCCCTAGCCATCAAGTCATCAGGGGCACATACCTCATAAACCAAGCCGCCAGAATGTGCTTCAGCAGCATCAAAAATTTCGCCAGTCATCATCCACTTCAAAGACTGCTGCATGCCAACAATGCGCGGTAAAAACCAGGTCGAACAGCCCTCAGGGGCGATACCAATTTTGCCAAATACAAATCCGATACGAGCCTCTTCTGATGCCAGACGAATATCCATAGCGCACATCATCGTCGCACCAATGCCCACAGCCGCACCATTAATCGCGCCAATTACCGGTTTCTTACAGTCATAAATAGCCAACGTAACCTTACCACCACTGTCACGAACACCAGGCATATTCTCGGGCTCAGCCATCTCGGCAAGCGTAGGCTGCCGGTCTTCATCAAGCCCAAATACATTACCTGCAACAGATAAATCCATACCAGCACAAAATGCTTTACCCGCACCTGTGACCACGATAACCCGCACATCATCGTCATCACTAGCCTGGTAAAAAGCATGAGCAAGCTCGTCGCTCATCTCTAGAGTAAATGCATTCATATTATCGGGACGATTAAGCCTAAGCGTCAAAATGCCATCATCAACCAAATATTCAATCGTGTTGTAACTCATAACGAACCCTGAATTTGCTATCTAATATTACCAACGAAAGTCCCTTTCGCCATCTGAACTAGACCAGTGAACAAGACTCTCCCTGTTATAACTCAAGGTCGATATTAGCATTTACAAAAAAAACAAACCAGAATAACTTTTATTTTAAACGCCAATCCAGAAGCCATTAGGATAATCCAGACAGTATGTTGGCTAATAGATCTTTCACTGCGTTCAAGATGACTAGGTGGAGGTATAAGATGGCCAGATTGAGATCAGAGCGTTTTGATTCTAGGCAACATCACGATAACTCAAACAGCATCTTGGTCGACGCTTGAGATCAATCAGGGCCCGCTTATGGATTTATAATTTTCAGGTAAAGAGAGCATCTGTCTGAGCGCCAGCGAGTTGTGCGAATGCTGACAATTATAAATCCATGGGGCCAATCTCAAGTATTGGCCCGCATGAAACCAAGAGATCTTTCGTTCCGCTCAAGATGACACGTGGGAGTTAAAGATAACTGGATTTAGGTTACGACGCTTTTATTACTCCGGTCGCATATGCGGGAACAGCAACACATCCCTGATAGAAGGCGAGTCAGTCAACAACATCACCAAACGATCAATACCAATACCCTCACCTGCCGTAGGCGGCATGCCATATTCCAATGCGCGAATATAGTCGGCATCGAAATGCATAGCTTCATCATCACCGGCATCTTTTTCAGCTACCTGCTGCTTAAAGCGAGCCTCTTGGTCTTCGGCATCATTAAGCTCCGAGAAGCCATTGGCGATCTCGCGACCACCGACAAAAAACTCAAAGCGATCAGTCACATGAGGATTTTTATCATTACGGCGCGCGAGGGGCGAAACCTCCGCAGGATACATCGTAATAAAAGTAGGCTGCTCTAAAAGATGCTCTACCGTCTTTTCAAAAATCTCGATCTGCACCTTACCCAGCCCCCAGATATCTTTTAACGGAATATGCAGACCTTCGGCAATCTTGCGCGCACCGGCTTCATCGCCCAACTGCTCCGCACTAATATCCGGGTTGTACTGCAAAATCGAATCAAACACCGACAAGCGAATAAACGGCTCAGCGAAGTCATAATGAGTTTCACTCACCACCTCACCTTCGGCATCCTTAACCGTATTCACCACCTTAGTCGAACCCAGCACCTCAGTAGTCATCTTGCGCAGCATATCTTCAGTTAGATCCATCAGATCATTAAAATCAGAATACGCCTGATAGAACTCCAACATAGTGAACTCAGGATTGTGACGCGTCGACAAGCCCTCATTGCGGAAATTGCGGTTAATTTCGTAGACACGCTCAAAACCACCCACGACTAAACGCTTCAGATACAGCTCAGGTGCGATACGCATATACATATCAATATCAAGCGCATTGTGATGAGTCACAAAGGGTCGAGCCACAGCACCCCCCGGAATCACCTGCAACATAGGTGTTTCAACTTCCAAATAATCCGCATCATTTAAATAACGACGGATAAAGTCCACCACTTTAGAGCGAATACGGAAAGTATTGCGCACATCCGGATTAACAATCAGATCGACATAGCGCTGACGATAGCGTATCTCCTGATCAGCCAGACCATGAAACTTATCTGGCAGCGGACGCAGCGCTTTAGTCAGTAGCTGATACTCGTCAGTCTGTACATAGAGATCACCCTTACCCGACAGATGTAATTCACCTTTAACACCGACGATATCACCAAGATCCAAAGACTTAGCGAAAGGACGCGCCTCTTTGGTCACATAGAGCTGAATGCGGTCAGTGCTATCTTGGACCACAATAAATGCGCCACGGTTGCGAATAACGCGACCGGCAACGCTGACAATTTTGTCCAGCTTTTCCAGATCTTCCTTAGTTTCACCGCCGAAGCCAGACTGCAGCTCAGCAGCACTGTGCTCAGGGCGAAAATCATTGGGAAATACCGTACCGCCCCCTTCGCGCAATGCGGTGAGTTTGGAGCGGCGCTCAGCAATTAACTTATTCTCGTCTTGTTGGTCGGTCATATCTCAGTCTTTATATTCAAATTTAATTTAGTTAGCCGGCAATCAAACCCTGCTCGATTCAGGATGGCAGTGCTCTAAAGCCCCGCCTTTAATGAGGCAACAATAAACTGGTCGAGTTTGCCATCTAATACCGCCCCAGTATTTCTAGTCTCAATACCCGTGCGCAGATCCTTAATCCGGGCATCGTCCAACACATAGGAGCGTATCTGACTGCCCCAACCAATATCAGACTTAGTGTCTTCATTTGCCTGCGCTGCATCAGCACGTTTTTGCATCTCAGCTTCATAGAGCTTAGCGCGCAACATCTGCCAACAGGTATCACGGTTCTGATGCTGCGAGCGCTGGTTCTGGCACTGCACTACTATACCACTGGGCTCATGGGTCAGACGCACCGCAGAATCGGTTTTATTAATATGCTGACCACCGGCACCCGATGCGCGGTAAGTATCCGTGCGAACATCCGACGGATTAATATCAATCTCAATATTGTCATCAA
>Ga0209092_10000537_pt1 | contig 37499 bp, 24 predicted proteins | sample FraStrMetagenome_FD_187446 | JGI IMG/M metagenome (GOLD analysis project Ga0209092, IMG submission 187446) | Marine eukaryotic phytoplankton communities from Arctic Ocean - Fram Strait ARC3M Metagenome (SPAdes) (version 2) | ecosystem: Environmental > Aquatic > Marine > Oceanic | place: Fram...
GCATCAGCAACAACACTTGCAGCTTCGTTGGCATCTACATCATCTTGTAAATCAGCAATGGTTTGATCGGCATCTGCTTCGTTTTGGTCTACATCAGCCTGAATTGCTACATCAGCTGCATCACTATCTGCTTCGTTTTGGTCTACATCTGCTTGAATTGCAGCATCGGCAGCAACACTTGCAGCTTCGTTGGCATCTACATCTGCTTGAATTGCAGCATCGGCAGCAACACTTACAGCTTCGTTGGCATCTACATCTGCTTGAATTGCAGCATCAGCTGCATCACTATCTATTTCGTTTTGATCTACATCATCTTGTAAATCAGCAATGGTTTGATCGGCATCTGCTTCGTTTTGGTCTACATCAGCCTGAATTGCAGCATCAGCAGCAACACTTGCAGCTTCGTTTTGGTCTACATCAGCCTGAATTGCAGCATCAGCTGCATCACTATCTATTTCGTTGGTATCTACATCATCTTGTAAAGCTACATCGGCAGCAACACTTACAGCTTCGTTGGTATCTACATCATCTTGTAAATCAGCAATGGTTTGATCGGCATCTGCTTCGTTTTGGTCTACATCTGCTTGAATTGCAGCATCGGTAGCAACACTTGCAGCTTCGTTTTGGTCTACATCAGCCTGAATTGCAGCATCAGCTGCATCACTATCTATTTCGTTTAGATCTACTTCTTCTTGAAGAAGTGTAATAGATTCAGCATTGTCTGCAATTGCTTGTGTGTTATCATTGTTAACTGCATACAAAGCAAATGGAACGTAGGATAAGGCTTCATTACTGATTTCTACAAATTGAGAACAGCTTCCAGTGGCATCTAGTTCTACTTTGAGATTTTTGCTAGTACCATCCCATGACACACTAACAAATCCAGAAGCATATCCACCAGTTTGTGTTGATGCCCCTAGAACGAGATTAACCATACCAAATTCATCAGTAATAATGCTAATAGTTTCTTGGTATTCAGATGCTAATCCATCATCAAGAAAGCTGAATCTCATACACACTTCTTGATTTGTTAATGGTGCTAGCATATTGTCTTGCCCTGGTAACTCTATGGCGTCTGGACTGTAAATTACTGCTTGGTAAGTAATCCCATTATCTTGTGCAAACAATGTATTGGCTAAGAAAAGTAACAGCGTTGAGGATAATAATTTTTTCATGTTTGGTTAATTTTTGATAGTATTTTAATTTGATACTTATATAGAGAACTATTTTTTTGAAATTATGAGCTTAAAATAGATTTGATTATTGGTAAAGTTTAGAAACTGACCTGAATCTGTTTTAGTCATTGAAAAAGATTTTGAGAAATCATAACCAGCTGCTACACCCATGTTAGAGGATACTCCATAGAACAAAGAACCTCCAAATCCTACGTTTGTGAATACACCTTTAAAATCTTCATATTCCATGAGGTCATAACTTAAGCCATTGATTCTTTGCTGCCCATTAATAAGTGTTTGAATAGTAAAACCTCCATTTAGGGAAATTTTAAATTTATCAGATATGTTAATGAGATCAAAATCTAAATTATTTTTTAATCCAATGTAATCGGTTTCCCAAGCATAGGAGGTTGCTAAATCCCCACCATAAGAGTTATATTCGTTTAAGTTTATGCTAATAGAATAACGGAATGTGTTATTGCGATTGATGGATCTTGTATAACCTACTTCATAAAAATTTCCGGAGCCCGAAGCAAATTCACTGTCTTGGTTTTTTTCTGATGTTGTGAAATCGTAATCCGTATAATTTTTTCCTGTAGTAAAAAACACAGATTGAGAAAACAAGCTTGTACTTAGCATAAAGATGCCTATGAGTATTAATTTATTCATGATTATTTTTTAATTATTCTGGTGTAAAATTTAAATTGGTTGTTAGTTAATGATAATAAGTATGTGCCAGAAGATATACTGTTTAGTTCAAAAACGATTCGACTGCCCGATGCGTTACCTTCTTTATTAAAGATGTTACGTCCTGATGTGTCAAAAAGTTTTAAATTTAAGTTTCTCAAATCGGAAGTCGAAAACAAAAAATTGATGTCACTGACAACTGGATTGGGGTAAAATTGAACATCAGTAAAAGGTTCTAACTCATTTTGAGTAATCAATCGAGCCCAGTTGCTTTGTTGAAACCCCTGGTTTATTTTAAAATCTCCACTTGAATAGTTGCCTGTAAGACTTGATTGCCCTACAGTTTGGGTAACGACAATCCCGTTGTAGGTTGTAGAGGTGCCTCCTTGGCTGGAGAGCATCTGATGATGCAATTCTTGAGAGAAAATTAGACTTGAAAAGATAAATGTTAAAAAAAGTATTGTTGGTTTAAAACAAAACTTTTTTACTACAAGAGGTTTTTTCATAAAAAAAGGTTTTTAAATAATAAGCCTCAATTTAATTGTATTGAAGGCTTGTATGCCATTCTTTATTTTTAGTAAATTAAATTGGTTCTAACGCGCAAAACTAGTAACTGTTCAATCATTTGGTTTTTATTTTACACATAAATAACTGTCATAAAGTACATTTTGAAATTTCAAAAATTATAAAATGAAGTATATTTGTTTTTTAATTAAATAAATGACGCTTTCACTTTCTTTTTTTGTTGCATTATTTTTGGGTATCATGACCTACCGCTTGATGCGTTCAAGGACTGCTCACAACAAAATCTATTTGTCTTTTTTCATAGGGCATGTCACGCTGAATTTTTTGATATGTTTTTCAGGACTTCTGTTGTTCATGAAACTAGTTGTGTTTCCAGGGATGATGCTTCTTTTAGTTAAACAGTTAAGCTTGATATTGCTATTACTGTTTTCAAAAGCTATTTTTTTAAAGACACCTCCAAAAGTGCCAAAAGTAATTATCTTGATTTTTTTAACAAGTCTTACGCTTTTTGTTTGTAATTTCTTGGGGTATCGGTTTTTGCCGCCAGTGCCTTTAGGGATAAAACCTGGCTATAATACGGTTTCGCTTACCATCCTGTATAGAGATGCCACCGTTTTCACTTATTTTTCCAGCGTAATTATAGGGACCTTGTTAGCGTATGATTTACGGGTTGCAATGAAGCGCTTTAAGGAGCAAACAAAACAATCAAAGGCCTTTGTAAGGTATTTAACTTTCTACGTTTCAATTATAATATTTAACCTCTTATTTTTAATTAGTTCACAAAATTATTTTAAGGAGCATAGTAGTGCTGAAACGCTCACGACTTTAAGTCGAATGTTTTTAATGGTTGAGTTTTTATTTCCTTTTATAATTCCCGGCTTTTTAACTAGCATTACAAAACTTAATTTCTCTAAGCTGATGGGTTCTAGTTTAGCTCATGAAAATAAAGCCTTATCCCACTTAACACAAGTAATAACGTCTCAAAAATTATTTTTAGAACCCGATTTTTCATTAGCAAAAATGCAGTTCCACTCAAACGTAAGCGCTGACACTATTAGAAATGCTATAAGAGCATCCCATTTCGATAACTTTAAAGCATTTTTAAATCACCATCGTGTTGTGCATGCCGTGGCACTTATTGATGGGGGTTATTTAGACAAGCACACTATAAATTCGCTTTCTGTTGATTCAGGATTTAAATCACCTGTCACATTTTTTAGGGCCTTTAAAGATAAAAAAAAACAAACGCCATTAGCTTATGCCACTCAGAATGGGTAAGCAGTTTCAGTTCCGTTAGTTGTTTCATCTAAAAGCGGTAGAAATTGCAGAATTCGTTTCGAAAACAGCTCAATAGGGTGTACAGATGAAAAGCCGAAACGAATGTTTCGGTTTTTTTGTTTTTTAAATGAATGTTTTTTGGGCTATTTTAAATAAACAGATAAATTTCGTTAATTATCTAATTTTTATTTTGGTCCTATTATGGGCTGAAAAATAGTTCTTATTTTTATATTTGAGTTATAAACCAATTTAATAATACAATGAAAAATTTAATGTTAATGTCTGTTTTATTAATCTTCGCTTGTTCAAGTGGAGGTGATGATAGCTTAGAAGATTTTAATTCAGATTCAGATCTTGTTGGGGACTGGGTTGCAACTTATCAAGGGGATGATTATGGCACAGCTGAAATGACAGTTTCTTCATCAGGGATAGTTACTGGATATGCTGACGGTTTTAGTCCAATTTCAGGAACTGTATCAAATAATGGAAATTTAACCGCCACTTCAGGTTCTGTTGATATTGGTTATAATACAACTTACTCAGGTAATCTACAAACTAATGGAACTGGATCTGGCACTTGGTCTTCAAGTATTTCAGGGTATTCTGGCACTTGGATCGCCACAAAGCAATAAATTAAAGCCTCTAAATTAGGGCCACAAGACGCTAAAGAATTTAAACCTTCAACCCTTTTGGTTGGAGGTTTTTTGGTTTAATTAATTTTTAAAAATGACGTTTCATCTAATATGTTCTTGTGCGTTTCCAACACTTCGCCATTATCTACAACGACAGATATTTCTAGGTCTCTTGGTGGCTGTGGTTCTTTGAAAGGGTTTCTATTGATAGCTTGACCAAGACACAAAATTTGACACGTTTCGAATTTAGTTTCAGGGTTTAAAAAAAGTATCTTTGCCAGGCTCGTATGCATCACTTTGTACGATGAAAAAAACAATACATGATTACACACAAGGACATAAATACCCCAACTCCAATTTTAAGTTCAAAAGCGCAACTAGAGTTGTTTAGCCGCGCTTCAGATGTAAAGGGGACAATTCGATCCTTAGAATCGGGACGGCCCGTGTTGATTACGGCCTTTTATAGCAATGGATTGACACTGCTTAAGGAGCTTCAAATCCATCTTAAACGAAAGTTTCCAGGCAACTCTTTTAAAGAACAGCGTGCGTATAGGGATGCGTATCGTAAACTTTCTAAGCTTATTTTAATTGAAATTGTGGATCACAAACTAATGGTCAAAAAAGCGCCTTCTATTGGTTGGTTAAAAACATTTTATCCAGAAACGAGCGATTTTTTGTTGACGTTTCCGAAACTTCAAGGGCTCAATAGTGCGTGGCAGTGGTATCAAAATGGAATAACGGTTCCGGTTTTGCGAAATAAAATACATCCGTATTATGGCACGTATTTTCCAACCCGTTTTGACCATTTAATCCTTTTTGACAATTGGCTCAAACGGTACGACGGCCCCAAAAAATCAGCCATTGATGTGGGCATAGGAAGTGGTGTTTTGTCGTTTCAAATGGTGAAACACGGATTTCAAAAAGTGTTTGGAACGGATACCAACCCCAATGCGATTGTAGGACTCAAAGAATTTATGGGCGATACAAAACTTTCCCGAAAAGTAGAATTGGATTTTGGATCTCTTTTTGGAAAGTGGGAAAAACCAACGGAATTGATTGTTTTTAATCCACCTTGGTTGCCAGCGGCACACACGCTAGACACAAATGACGAAGCGATTTACTACCATGAAACGCTTTTTCCTGAGTTTTTTGAAGCCGCAAAACAACGCCTTTTGCCCGACGGGAAGCTCGTTGTTATTTTCTCAAATTTAGCGCAGATCACAAAAGCCACAACCAACCACCCTATTGAAAAAGAACTCGCTTCTGGCGGCAGGTTTCAACTTGAAAAATGCCTTAAAAGAGACGTTAAAAAAGCATCTGATAAAACGAAACGCGACCAGCATTGGCGTGACTCGGAAAAAGTAGAACTGTGGGTATTGAGACCTTCTTAGACTGTTTTATGACTAGTGCCAAACGAACGTTTCGGCTTCTTAAAAATGTTGACTTTCTGACTCAGCGACCTCAAATCTATGTGTTTTTGATTACACATGAAAAAACCCACTCTACGGAGTGGGTTTTTCTATTCAAAAAATAGATAAACATTTGGTTTTTAATTTGAAATATCACAATACATCAAGGTGCCTGAGTAGCTACCCGTTATAACTTCCCCTAGCTCACCAGTTAGATTCCATGAAATAGTGTAATTATTTCCTGATTTTTGAACATCAATAGTGCCTGAGGAAATTATTGCCCAATTATTTTCCTCGGTATCGCCATCAAAATCAAGAATGTAATCAGAGACAGTAATATTACCAACTGCTTGAAATTCCTCTTCAACTATTGAGTATGTCATTGAGTCTAAAAAATCAGGTTCTGTGGTCCACATTTCAAAGTAAATATTTTGTCCTTGACCGAACGCAGAGTCTTCTGTACAATCTGGCACAACAACTCCGGGGGAATTAATATCCAAATCAATGTTATACAAACTTTGCTGACCTCCGTAATTAAGTAATGTTCCAGATTCTAGTGGATACTCCAAACCATCGACTATCAAAATATTGTTTTGGTCATTGGGATCTACATCAGTGTTCCCGTTTCCATCTCCATCTCCGCATCCTAATAACATTACTGGCACTACTAATAATAATAGTTTTTTCATTTTTTAATAGTTTATAAATTTAGTTTGTAAATCTAATTTAGATAAGTCGTTTTTCATTATTTTTTAGTACATTACACTATATATCCTGTATTTATAATGCTCTTTTTAAAGCTATTTTTTTTAACTATTTTTAGTGGCTCAACTCCTGAGTTTTCAAATAATTCTTTTTTTAGTTTCCACGCCAAAGAATTTTTTTATACCGTTGATTCTGATTCTGTGTACGTTACTAAAAATGGAGAATCCTATGAAAAGTGGGCGCATCAGATGCATTGGCCTCATTTTGATTTTGAGGTGATTAATCGCTCTAATGAAACCCTTTTGTTAACCAAAGGAGGGGGTGTTTTATATCGGTTTAAAGACCGTTCCTTTGAACGTCTAGATAAATCTTTTGAACATCGAAACAAGTATAGATCCTATGACTTCACCTTTGAAAATAAAACATTCTCTTATGGAGGTTATGGTTTGTTTAATGTGTACTCGAACCTTACTTTTTTTAATGAATTAAATCAAGAATGGAGTGAGTATTTTTTCCATCCTAATTCAAAATCCCCATCGCCAAGACAACTTGTAATAGGTCAATTAGAGGATTCGGTTTTATATGTAGCAGGTGGGACAAATAAAAGGGTTAATGAGCAACTTGAATTGAATTTTAATTTTTTGGATGATGTTTGGAAATTAAATTTGAAGACCCATTTTTGGACATACTTAGGGACACTAAATTCAGTTTTTTCTAAGGATATTTTTTCACCTTCTACAATAAAGGGTCCCTACAATGGTGGCACCCTTATGATCTTTAATGGGAGAGTGTTTTGGAGTGATGTTAGTAATAACATTCTCAAAGAGTTTACGAATGTTAATCCACTTCTTTTAGAGAATATTAAGTTTTTTGATTTCAATCCCACAACAAACCTTTTTATGCTTTCAAAACGGATGCATCATTCTCAAGTTTCTCGTTTTATTTTCATGACCCCCTCAGGATTATTAGGGGACTCAGTAGTTCAACATCAGTTATATAGTAAGGATTACAGCGCTCGTCACCTTCTCTTTTTAATTTTACTAGTTGTAATTATCATTGTGGTGTATTTAAAAACAAAGAGTAAAAGTAATTACAGTGTTATTTTAACAAATTCCAATAAAATAAAAAAGGAGTTAAGTTTTGAAGATTTTAGCATCTTAGAACAGTTATTAAATGAGCACCCCAGAGCGGTTGACTTTCCGTCAATTTTAAACTTCTTTGAACCCAACTTATCTTACGAATCTCGCGTTAAAAAGCTACGACTTTCAATATCACGTATTGATAAAATTTTAATGACTTACACGAATTCGAAGACTCCTATTTTAAAGTTTAGGCAAAACAAAAATGACCGTCGCGTCAAAGAAGTTTATGTAAATTAAATCTAATTAAATCATTGCATTCTGTTTCCAAATTAGTTTATCAGCGAAAACAAAGGGTTTAGAATGTATTATAATAAAGAGTTATATTTGATAAAGTTGTAATTTTAAATTACTTTATAAATATTGATAATGAAACATTTAACCTTTCTAGTTTTTCTTTTTATCCTTAGCAATTTATATTCTCAAGATTTTAAATTATATGAAAAGGAGACTTTTATTTTTGAAAATGACACCCTTAATTACCGAATTTTAAAGCCTTTAAATTACGATCCTACCCAAAAATACCCAGTTCATTTAGTTCTACACGGTTCTGGAGAAAGAGGAAACGATAACGCTTCTCAACTAACGCACGGAGGAGCCCTTTTTTTAGAAAAAGAAAATAGAGAAAAATATAATTCTTGGGTGCTATTTCCTCAGTGTTCAAGTAATGACCGATGGGCAAATTTAAAATCCGATTCTTGGGATGAAAAATTTAAGGATTCACTTACAAAACCGAATAAAAGCTTACAGCTAGTTATCAAGATGATGGATCAGTTTATAGAAAAAAAGCAGGTTGATAAACAAAGAATTTATGTAAGTGGTTTGTCTATGGGAGGCATGGGGACCTTTGAAATTCTATACAGAAGACCAAATATGTTTGCTGCCGCCACTCCTATATGTGGTAATGGAAGTACAGCATTCGCTTCTTTATATGCTAAGAAAGTTTCTCTTTGGATTTTTCATGGCTCCGATGACAAAGTAGTGAGCCCAAAACATTCTTTAGATATGGCTACTGCTATTATAGAGTCGGGCGGAAGTCCCAAAATGACCTTATATGAAAATGTTGGGCACGGTAGTTGGGATAATGCATTTGCTGAAAAAAATTATTTAAAATGGATTTATTCCAAAGTAAAAAAATCATGATTTTGTTATAGATCATATAATATCTGCAGTTAAATAATACGTTTATTTATAGTTCATCAGAGTATAATTTGTGAACTTCTGAGATCATTTCAGCATTGTCATTATAAATTAATTCATAGCAAGGTTGTTTACCAAACCAGTCTAAGAAGCGCCCTGCATTTTCTGCTAGTGGTGATAACCATGAATCAGGAATAATTTTTTCAAACGCTTTCACACTTGAAATCTGAGTACATGAAGAAGGAGCCTTTGCATCATATTTTATAAACACAAATCCATGACAAGGCAGCATCGTGGGGGAGTTCTGATTTACAGGAGGTAGGTACCGCACGTACTTTTCTAATGACTTCAAATGAAACTCTTCAGATGTATCTAAAATTGGATAATAAGGCAAAAGAACGGGTATGCTATTACGCTTAATTGATATGGCTGCCGGGAATTTATAGACATCTTGGTTGTGGGCATCAACGGGCACAAAATCATCTGCAATACATTCAAATCCATGTGCCTGAAGTAGTGCTAATGAGGTGCTTTTTCCATTTCCTGAATCGCCTAAAAACAGCATGCATTTGCCGTTTTTCCCAACAGCAGAAGCGTGAAATACACCAAGCCATTCGGCTTCTTTTTTTTGATACAGCGCCTGAATAAGTTCCATCGAAAACTTTCCTTGAAAATAGTGGATTTCTTTAGCGGTCCAAGATCCAATAAAATTATTATTTACTACTAAATGAATTTTTTGAGACTGTCTAAACACCCTAAAAGTGTGACTCGCTTTTGATCGCTCTTTGGTCTCCAAGTGTGTAAATTTAAGGTGTACCAATTCTAACTCCACAATTGATGCATATTCAACTTTTAGAACAAGGTCATTAATCTCATAATACTTTATGTATTCAAATGTACCAGGTGGTTTAATCGCTTCCTCACCAACAGCGTCCTCTTTTGGTACTGCTTCAGTATTTTTTTGATAAAATTGCTGAACATCACTTACAAAGGCCTTTGCCTTGTCTAAAGGAATATCCAGTTCTTTACCTAAGTGTTTGAGGATCGCTTGGAGGGGTGTTTTTTTATGAATCTTTTCTAAAACAATACCCGTTATTTTTTCTAATACAACATATTGATTTTCCGGTTCAAACCAAGCCAAGCTTTTGTCTTCGATATGTTTTATGATACAAGTTGTTTTCAAGGGTTTTATTTATTAGTGGTCTGAATCCAAAGGTACTATAAAATATTTTTTTTAATACTGGATAACGTTACTTCATTTTTTAACTATGCGATACGACATTATGTTTAAATACGTGACTGAACAATAGATCAAATGAGCCATACCCCTTTCAAAGTTAGAATGATATAGTTCCTATTTGCACTAAAAAAGTCCTCGTAATAGAAATTACGAGGACTAAACTAAGTTCAAAGATTAAATAATATTAGTATACTATTGTTTGTATTGAATGTGCGGAAATGTGCTGTTCAAACCCTTTCATTCCAATATACATTTTGTAGTTAATATCATGATCTGTTTCGTTCATCACGACGGTTGCAATACTCCCATCTTCGTTCATAAAAGAGGTGCTTAACAGATGACTTCTACTGGAAACAGTGCTAATACGTTTTGCTCCAGGCTTGATAAATTTAGAGAAATGCCCTATGTAGTAATAGGATGGAGTCATGACCACTTCATTTGTGTTTAGGTCTGCATGAATGGGTGCAAAACAAAAGTTTCCGACATGGTTAGGGCCTCCGTTTTGATCTAACAAAATATTCCAATCGGTCCAGCCAACAGTGCCGCTGTTGAAATCATTAATCATAGAAGATCCGTAACGTTCCGCATTGGGCCAAAATTGGTATTTATTAGCATCAAATGCTTCAATACAACCCTCTGTGAATAATAGTTTTTTATCGGGATAAGATTCTGTTACATTTTTTAAATTATCAAACATTGACTTTCCGCCCGCCCAGCGCTCATACCAGTGAAATCCAATTCCCCATGCATATTTAGCCGCTTCAGGATCATCAAAAATGGTGTTTGCTCGGTTGCTAATTAAATCTCTGTTATGATCCCATACTACAATTTTTTTATCGCCCAATCCTTCGCGCTCCATTGTTGGGCCTAGGTGGTTTTTTAAGAAATCACGCTCTTCTTCTGCTGTATATATACAGGATTCCCAGCGCTGAACAGCCATAGGCTCATTTTGTATGGTGATGCCCCATATAGGCATGCCCTCGGCTTCATAAGCTTTTATAAATTTGGTATAATAAAGCGCCCAAGACTCATAATATTCTGGAAGTAGTTTTCCGCCTCTAAGCATGTTTTTACTATCTTTCATAAATGCTGGAGGACTCCATGGACTTGCATAGGTTAGTAATCGGCCTCCGGCGGCTTCTAGCGCACGCTTGATAAGAGGGATTCTAAACGCTCTATCGTGCTCAATAGAAAAACTCTTTAAGGCCTTGTCTTCGTCAGTTACATAGGTAAAGGACTCGCTGCTAAAATCGGCACTGTGTATTGGGGTTCTTAAGAGTGAATAGCCAATTCCTTCGCTAGGGTCATAATAAGCTTTAAGAATTTCTTCTTGCTTTTTTACAGGTAGTTTTGCAAACACTTCTGCCGAGGCATCTGTGATTGCCCCTCCAACCCCTATAAATGATTGAAATGATTTATTTGGATTTACAAAAACAGAGACTTCGTATTCAAACGGTTGATTTAATGTTTCGAATTTTTTAGTGTCTGTGATTTTTAGTCTATGTGACGTATTCGAAGAAGTGGTGTACACGACTGCGAGTTTATCGTCAGTTAAATAAATTGCGGTTGATTTATTTTTGTTCTCGGCACAGCTTGTGCTTAAAATTCCGAAAAACAGTAATGCTCTAAAATTCATTTTAGAAGTTTATATATTGGTTAGTATTTTATTATTTTTCTTGTAATTGTTCCTTTGGTTGTTGCGATTTTTACAAAGTAAGAACCGCTTGTCAACCCCTCAAGGTTAAGCTTTTTTGAGCTGGTATTAATCTCATTTTTTGTAAGAATGACACGCCCGGATATGTCATATAGTTCTATAGAATTAATCTGATTATTCGGAACTGTCTTTAATGTTAATGAATTATTGACGGGGTTTGGGTAGACAGACACATAAGGGTTGCGTTCTTCAAACGCAGCACTGTTTAGGTTGCTGTCAGAATATAAAAACTCCAACCAATTTAAATTAAAGCCAGCTTGAGCGACTCTAAGTCTTAATGTATATACGCCTGATTCTAGGTTAATTTCATGGGTGTTTGTAGTCCAAGACTGCCACCCACCTGTGGTTGGTAAATTAAATGAACCTACAACTTCGCTTGTTTCGTTTTCAATAAGGGAAAGTTCAATTCTTCCAGTTTGGCTTTGAGCTGCAATTCTAAAATTTAAATCATAGATCCCAGATTGGCTAATAAACACGGGGTATTCTGCATAATCGTTTACATCTGTATATCCAATATTTAAACCACCCCCAGAATCGGATGTGCTTTCTGTTGCAAGGCCTGATTGACTCGTGTAGCTTTCAGCTTGAATTAGACCTGGAATATAAAACCGTTCATCTAGGTTGTTTTGTACTGGAAAATTAACTAAAGTACCTAATAAAGAATTGTATACAGAATTTATGACGCCTCCGGCATGATTAATTTTGAGATCATCTTGGTAGTGTAAATAATCGGATAACGTAATAACTAACACGAGGCTGTTTGTTGGGTCTATTTGAATAGACTCAATGTTTGAAGTGTTTCCATTTATTAAAAACTCAAAGTCTGAGACTTCAATTGTTTGTGCATTTAAAGGGTGGTTTAGCGCGAGATGCACAGAACGTTCGTCCGAAACAGTAATGGCACCCATAGCCTGCATAGCTGGTGGTGGATCGTTTGATATAGAAAAATTAAGACTACTCATATTGAAGCTAGTGGTTCCCAACACGAAGATCTTAAACGTCTGAACCCCCTCTTGTATATATACATTATTAGTACTATGATTTGTGAAATAGGTCCATCCACCAGAGTTTGATAGTGTTATTTGTTCAGAAACATCATTGCCGTTTATCAAGTACTTAAGCTGCCCACCAGATTGTGGGGTGGCATATCTCAAGTCTATATTATAAAAACCAGACTGTTGAACATCGAGGGTATAATTTACCCATTCATCTTTTTCTACGAACGATATGTGAAGACCGTTACTATTTGTTGCATCTGAATTTTCTTGAAGATCTACACCATCATTCCGATAGCTCCACCCTTTATTCCAAGCTTCATATTGATCAGTTGATAGCGAATAGTTAGCAACATCTTGGTCATAATAAGCAACACCATTGGTGCCTAAGTCATAGTCAGACAGGTGTACCAAACCTGGAATTGTATGATCGGAGTAAGGGATAGATGTATGGTCTTGAGGCTGTCTTATGTAGGCATCAACCACATCTTTATAAAAGGTATTGTTTTCTAATAATAAATCATCTGTCAACTGATTAAGCCCAGCCATAGCATCTGCGACACTTGGTTCAGGTCCCTCAGCTTTCCAAAAATTGATAATCGCCTCATAATTTGCGTTTGAGGGAATTGAATAGGGGGCAACGGTCGTTGCAATTCGTTTATAGGGCCAGCAAGACCAGCCAATATTATTAGTCTCATACAAACTTATAGCATCTCTATACCATACATTTGAATTTTCGCCCGTTTCCCCACACCAAAGAGGGATGTTATATTGGTTTTGCATATCTAAAACCCATTGAATAGATGCGGTGTCATTGTAACTCCAATACTTATGAAATTCATAAACTAAGTTAGAATCCCAAGGGGGTGTTAGGCCACTAAAATCATTGGACCAAGAATTACCTCCAATAAAAATGATGTGGTTTTGATCCACTGCTCGGATTGCTTGTGTTGCTTCTATGAAAAAAGCCCTTAATACAGATCCATCTAAAGGCCACCAATTAACTTCATTCAATAATCCGTATCCACCCATCCAAGGTTCGTTTTTGTATCGATTCGCTAATTGACCCCAAAGGGCTACCGTCTTGGCTCTATTTAGCTCACTTTCCCAAAGAGAAGGTTTGTCTATATCATAGTCAGAAATAGCCGCATCAGAGCCTTGACCGCCAGGCGCCGCATGTAAATCTAAAATGAGATAGATGTTATTGGCTGTACACCAGCTCATTAATTCGTCTATTCTTTCAAACCCTGCTTCCATCCATGTGTTTTCACCTGCAACAAGTTCCTCTTCAATCGGTAAGGTTAATAGGTTATAGTGTAGCGCCACTCTAACCGAGTTAAACCCCCAATTGGCAATGGCATTTATATCTGCTTCTGTTACGAAATTATCAAGCCAGTTTTGGTAAAATTGATTGGTGTTATCAGCTCCAACCAAAAGAGTTAATTTTTCTTTAAACTCATGTTGTGTGTCTGCAGCTCCATTAGAATTCATCATATAGCCTTCTTGCAGCATCCATCCTCCTAAGCCAACGCCTAGAAGCAAAACCTCCTCTTGGTTTTCATCGACAATAGTAGTGCCTAGTGCGCGGATGTTCTGGGCGGCTACCAAACCGACAGAACTAAGTATAGATAAAATTAATAGGAGTCTTTTCATTTTTACTATAGATTATCAAGTCCAAAAAGAGTAATCTCAGAACCATGTACATAGGTTTCACTACCGTAGTTTGAAGTAATAGAAATTTTTAAATACCTAAAAGCTTCTGAAACACCTTCTAGTTCAAAGTCATGCCCAGATGCTGCTGCTTCCAAACTAGCGTTAGGAATGTTGCCTTCGCCATCTCTTGGATCTCCAATGTCATAAGCCCCTAGAAAGGTCCATTCTTGGGCATCATTACTAGAATAAAGATCAAATGCTTTTATGTTTTCTTCCTGAAAATAATAAGGAAGACCATCAGGTCCACCATACCAATAGGCGCGTTGCCATAGGGTAAAACGATGAATTTTAACATTTTTGTTCATGTCAACCACAATGTCTAGCGGCCAATTAAGGCTTCCCCCATTTTGGTCTCTCCAGATTATAAAATAGCTGTCGTCATTACTAGCGGCTGCGGTGTCTACTACGTTATCCCATAAATTAGTCATTTCTCCTTCCCATGCATTTCCATCCACAGATAAATTACCAATTAAGCTCCATGTTGACTTATCGATTTCTTGTTCAAAAAGAGGGGTGATATTTCCTTTTTCTTCAAGTGTGGTGGTGTTTCCTTCAAAGTCTTCAATTCGTGTTGAAAAGGTCATCTCAACAGATTCTAATCCACGAACAAAACGTGTTTCCTCACTGTTATTTGAAGATAAAATTCTTACTTCTTCCACTCCAGCATTCATTATATGTAAGAACACAAAAACGGTTTTAGACTCAATATTTTCCCATGAAATCTTCACACCTCCTAAATCTGGAACAATTTCAACACTGTCTTGAACTAAGTATATAAACGACGGAAGTGGCGTGAACTCAACTACAACAGGGGTTGACCTGTTGTAGCTTTCATCAACCACAAAAAGTTGTACTGTAATTGGGGTCGTTTGATTAAGCCCAGAAACTTCAATAGTAGTATTGTATTTACTGGATACGCGACTTATTTCTTCTCCATTGGAGTTGGTGTAAACAGCGGTTACATATAAGATATCCAAGTCTGAAGGCAGCTCATAAGAAATGACCCCCCCACCATTTGTTGGCGTTGTTGAAGTGACGGTTAGTGGACTTGGAGGGGTAGTGTCTCCATCATCTGCTTTTGAACAAGACAGAACTAATGACACTAATGTGAACACTAAAGCTGAAAATAAAATTAAAGTCTTTTTCATTTAAATCTTTTTTATATGGTTACCAACCTGGGTTTTGGACTAGGTTAGGGTTAATAGATAATTCATCGAAACTAATTGGGTGAAAATAATCACGAGGTGTTGAAAAGGAACGAATCCCAATATCTCTTAGAGAGTAAAAATTAGCTTCCGAAGACTCGTCAACAGACCAACCCCTCAAAGGAGTGGACAAGTATTGTTCTGCAATTTTCCAACGTCTAAGATCATTATATCGGTGTCCTTCAAACGCAAGTTCGATCATACGTTCTTGTTGAATAATTTCTCTTAGACCTTCTGGGTTTGTATGTTTCCCAGCGGAAGCAGCTATTGTTGCATCACTCCAAGCCTCTTCAATTGTTGGAATGCCTGCTCGATCTCGTACCATATTTAATGCATCATAGACCTGCTGACTTGGTCCATTGGCTTCGTTTAAGGCCTCCGCATAATTTAAATACAGTTCAGATAGTCTGATAATTGGCCATGGGTAGGGAACAATTTTGTTATAGGCATCGCCTTCAGAATCCGGATGTATTAATTTTTTTAACGAATAACCAGAGGTTAAATAATCACTAGTAAATCCAAATCGACCATGGGTTTCGTCATAACGCATTTTTAATTGCCATAGTCCGCCCCAAGAGCGCATGATGCCTCGGTCAAATCCTAAGGAAGAATAAAATCGAGGTTCTCTGTTTAAATTAAGTTTAGCGGTTCTGTTTCCGTATTGCGCATAAAAGCGTTGGTTAAACGCAACGTTTTCAACCGAAAACCTGTTTGTATAGTCAAAACTCAAATCCTCGCTAATAGGCAGTCCATTTTTAGTGTAATACAGCTCTGCCATTCTTAAGGTTGGAGCCACCCATTGCCACGCGGCCTCTACCGAACTAGAACTTGGATCTTTCATTAATGCAGATGCTTGAAGTTGCCACCAGTTGCCACCTGTTACAGGGTTAGAGCTACCCCAAATTAATTCAGAATTCCAAGGTTCGGTAACGGCATAGCGGTTATCGTATTGGTCTCGAATAAATTCATACTGCCAGTTTTGAGTATCGTATAATGGCACATCCCCATTGTAGTAGTACATGGATACCCCTTGACCAATCGCTGCTTCAATAGCTTCATTAGCAGCATCTGCAGCTAATTGCCATTTCGTTATATCTTGAGTCTGATTGAAAAAAGGAGTCCCTTCTTCATTAACAAAACCTGAATAAAAACTACTATTTCCGTTAAATAGGGGGCTTGCAGCGTACAATAGCACCCGTGATTTTATAGCTTTCGCGATCACTTGATCCACACGACCAATGTCATTACTTCCCAGCACGCGCTCGGGTAAATTTGGAATGGCCTCATTAATTGTAGACACAATATAATTCACACAATAGTCAACTGTTTGACGCTCTACACGCACGACTTCATCCGAGGCTGAAATAGGTAAGTTGGTGTCAATAACAGGGATAGGACCGTAATAGGTAAGTAAGATAAAGTGAAAATTTGCTTTCAGAAATTTGGCCTCAGCTTTCCATGCATTTTTTTCTTCTTGTGTCATGTCTACCACAAGGTCTATGTTTTCTATGAGGGTGTTACAGCTACGAATAGCTTCCCATAAAGAGCCTTGGGAAGACCCACTTGCAGAATAACCAGACCAATAGCTCATAATGGGCTTGCCGTCATTCAGGCTACTAGAATTATTAAGTTGGCCTTTCATCATTTTAATGGCATTCGTTTCTTTGTCTACTGGCGTAGTCAATTCATCACTCGCCAAAACATAAGAAGAATAAACTCCATCATTTTTAGGTAAATAACTGTAGCAATTAGCAAGGGCATTGTATGCAGTTTCTTTTCTGTTGAAAAGCAAGCTTAGTTCTTGTGTTCCATCTGGAACGATGTCTAAATAGTCCTCACAACTTGTAAGTGCTAAAAATCCTATAAAGGAGATATAAAAAATAGTGTTTTTTAAAATCATCTTATTTTTGGTTTTAAAATTTTAATTGAACTCCTAAGTTAAAAACTCTTTGAGGCGGATACCCAAGACCGTTTCCAGCCATTTCAGGATCCCATAAGTCAAATTTGGCAAAATTCAACAAGTTTAGTCCTGTGCAATAAACACGTGCATTTAAATTTGAGAAAAATCCTGTTTTTGTTTCTGGGAATGTATATCCAAATTCAACGCTTTTGAGTCTTAAAAAGTCACCATCTCTTAACCACCAAGTAGACGGCTTTTCGTTATTTTCTACTGGACTTACAGATAAGCGTGGCCAAAAAGCGTTGGGGTCTGGATTGTTTTCAGACCAGTGATTATTTGCTATAACATCTAAGGCATTACGTTCGTTTACAAACGGAGAAATAGCTGAAGGCTCTATTAAAAAAGAGGTTCGCGCAGCACCCTGCATAAACACCGAAAAATCGAAGGCTTTGTAAACTGCTGAGAATCCAAATCCATATACAATTTCTGGCACGTAAGGCTTGCCAATAGGTGCCTGATCAAGTTGATCAATCACGCCATCTTCATTGACGTCTTTATATTTAATATCTCCAGGTAAGTAGGTGTTTGTTGAGCCAAAGCCATTAAATTGTTCAGGGGAGTTAGCAATGTCTTCTTCGTCAATAAACAAGCGCTCAGCAATATACCCCCACTGTTGGTTAATAGGTTGTCCAATTCTACTCAGGTTTTGGTTTTGGTATTCGGGTTCGCCATTGACTAGTATTTCATTGGTGCTGTAGGTAAAGTTTCCTCTTGCAGTGATATAAAAGTCACCCGAAAACGCATGGTTATAATCAAGAGAGATATCGACTCCCTTTGCTTTTACCTCACCTATATTACTATTAATAGACGTTGTGAGTCCCATTGTTTCAGGAATGTACTGACGCTCCATATAAATATTTTTTCGATGCTCCTCAAAGTATTCAGCTAAGAGTGTAATTTTATTAAACAAACCTAACTCTAAGCCGTAATTTGCTTTTTCAGCAACTTCCCAAGTCACACTTTCATTGTCATAGCGATCAACATTATACCCGTTGTAGTAGTTATTGTAGTTGACCCCCCAGTTATAGCCCGTGCCTCCATTGTTTAGATTTACTTCAGATAGATAAAAAAAGCGATCATCTGCAGATGATATGCCGTCATTTCCTACCAGACCGTAGGTATATCTCAGTTTAAATAAATTAACAGACGGTAAGTTTTTTTCAAAAAAAGCTTCATTAGAAACAATCCAACCAAACCCTGCAGAAGGGAAAAACCCGAAGCGATTCTCTTTAGCAAATTTTTCAGAACCGTTATATCCAAAGTTAAACTCTGCAAAGAATCGACTGTCATAATTATAAGAAGTTCTTCCAGAAATCCCCATATTTCTTGAAGGTAAAGTAGTAAAGGCAGTCCCGCCACCAATGGTGTTTAAAGCTTCAGATGCATTGGCGACCAAAAGGCCGCCAACCTCGTGTTTTTTATTAAAAGTACGGTTGTATTCAGTTACTAATTGATAGTAAAAATTACTATTCCCGTAATTAGAAACCGAAGGGTCATTTAAAAACTCGGTACCTTCTTGAATTTGATATAAATAATTAGAAGTTCCTAAATCCGTATCTAACTGTCCAATTCCGTAAAAGAAAGGGGTGAAACTTCTAGAGTTTTCATTTTCCGAGTAGGTTCTTACCGAAGCCATTCCTCTAATTTTCAATCCTTCTGTGATAAAAGACAGATCTTGCTTTAGTTCAAACTGTGCCAGTGTTGTGTTTGCAAATCGATCTCTAAACCCTTTAACCATCTCAGCATATGGATTTGGATAGCCTCCATTTCCTTTGTTACCAAATAGTGTATGGTTAAAGTTCAGTGTGTTTTCATCCGGTGTAAAAGTTTTTGGGAAGTTTGCTGGATTTGCCTGAGCTACCATTCCAAAAATATCTGTAGCACTTACGGTTGGACCGTTGTAGCGCTCAAATAAAGAGTAATATTTTACCGCTACTTTGGTGGTCTTACTTAGATTTACATTGATATTAGCTCGTAAATTAGAGCGTTTTATGTCAATGTTGTTGTTAAAGTTGTTAAGTGGATCTACCTTTAATAAACCAGTTTCATTGGAGTGTGATACTGACAAATAGTATTGTGCAACTTCTCCACCCCCTGAAACGTTTAGGTTTAGTTTTTTATTAAGTGTGTAGTCTTTAAATAATTCGTTGTGCCAGTCTACATCTGGGTATAACTCTGGGTTGAGTCCTTGCTCTGTGCCAGTAATTTGTTGAATGGAATATTTTAATAGCGCAGATTGGTCGCGCATTCTCTGTGCTTGATTGTACATTTTCATGTAGTCAACTGCTCCTAAAAATTTAGGAGTTTGGGATGGTGCAGAAAACGAGTTTTCATATCTAAAAGACACACGTGCTTTTCCTTTTTTACCTTCCTTTGTAGTGACTAAGATCACGCCATTAGCACCACGAGCCCCATATAATGACGTGGCTGTTGCATCTTTCATGATAGAAAAAGTTGCAATATTATCAGGTTCTAAACGTGCAAGGTCAGAGGTGGTGATTTCCAATCCATCAAGCAAAATCAAAGGATTATTTTTGTACCCAAAAGTAGTCACACCACGAATAAAAAACTCAGCATTATCTGCCCCTGGCTCTCCGGAACGTTGGTATGAAATAAGTCCTGCAATTTTTCCAGCAAAAGCAGTCGTTAAGTTTGACGATGGTATTTTTAAATCAGATGCCTTTACAGTTGAAATGGATCCAATGACACTATTTTTTTTCTGTTTAGAAAAAGCAACGACTTGTACTTCCTCGAGTGACTCAAGGTCTTCGGCCATGATAACATTAACCGTTGACTTTCCGTCAACTTCAATAGTTTGCGTTTGAAATCCAACATAAGAAACAATTAAGCTCGCTGATTCTGACTGAACATTTAGAACGTAGTTGCCATCAAAATTTGTTGCGGCCCCATTATTAACGCCCGATTCAATAATAGTGACCCCTATTAAAGGGTCCCCTTTTTCATCTACTACCTTACCCTTTACAATCATAGACTGCCCATAGGAGCAGATCGATATGAGTAGTGCAAAAACTAAAGAGAGTGTTTTAAGTGATCTTTTTTTAATCAACATTATTTTTGTGATTTAAGAGCTTATTGTAACAAAATTTAAAAGTGTTAGTTTATTTTTTAATCAACCTTTCAACCTGCCCATTTACTTCCACAAAGTAAAGTCCAGTTTCTAAGTTTTTAATAGACATTTGATTCGCGTTGATTGATTCAGATTTAACTAATCTCATATTTAAGTCATAGACTTTAATGTCAGTCGCTCCGTTTAGGTTTTTGAAAAACACAGTATCATAGCTTGGGTTTGGGTACATGCTAAAATTAGTGGTGTTTAAATCCTCTAATCCAGCAGTGTTTTGTAGCTGAGGGCCTTCAATATTATCTATATAAAAGGTCCCCGTAACACTAGAATCTCCTGGTCCTATAAAGATAAATAAATGGCTAAAGCTTACCCCATCTGCTATGTCTGACATGTCAAAATATAAGGTTTGCCATTGGTTGGTTAACACAATATCTTGTCTTACTTCAATGGATCCATTTTGATCTCCATCCTCTTTCGCATCTGCTAACTTTAACATCATCTCAGTTTGAACAGTTGAGTAGACACGTACCGAAAATAAATCATGTTGTCCCATGTCAAAAGGGGCACTCATTTCTAGGTGTATGCGTTCCCATCCACCCCAAGAATTTCCTTTATCCCACTGTTGTACAGCATTGGAGTTATCAACAGGGTCTATAGCTTGCACATAGGGTCCAGCAGGACCTCCCATGGTTTCCGAAACAACACTTAAAGATATGTCATCAAAGTCTTCGTAAACAACCATATCAATTGCTTCTGCTGTAGTAGTAAAGTTAGCAGTTGCAGCTGTTACGGCTTCTCCGTTTTCAAATTGAATCGTATTTTCCAAGACTCCGTACCAGTATGTTGTGCTTGAGTCTAAAAGCGATGACGGCATAATATCTATTTGTGCATTACTGTCAGAAATAGATATTATTGATGGTATGACTGTACCAGTGGCATCATTTTCTCTTAACTCTACTACAGAGCTAATATTGGTAATGTTTGATCCATCAAAGTTTTGAAATGCTAAGTTAGAAGTTATGGATATTCCAGATGCTAGTGACACACCCGACGCTCCTTCTTCGGGGCTCATTGTTAGTTCTGCTTGTGGTGCTACGTTGCTTTTTTCGTAATCATCAAAATAATAAAGATCTCCAGCAACTGAGCCTCCAGTCAAACCTCTGTCAAAATAAATTTGCGCACGATCATAGTTGGTAGCAGTAACAGAGCCAAAGTTAAAAACTAACTGTACCCATTGGTTTGTTTCAGTTACGGAAATGGTTTGTTCAAAGCCTTGTCCATAGTTTGGATAGTTTTGAATCCTAACCATTACATCTACAGGCTTGTCTACCCAAACTTTCACTTTAATAAACGGCGTTTCTGAGAAGTCCAAAGCTTCTAAAGGAGTAGCGCCATTTACTAAGTCATTTTCTAGCCCTGAATCAATTCCAGCATGCGTGTATTGCCCTACGTTTGCAGAAGTATTAATCCCTGTAGCATCCGGATTTGAGATCTTTGCAAATCCAGTCCCCGACCAGCTTACAAAGTCAAGGTTTGTATTGACGGTATCAAAATCAAATAACATTTCGTTGATGTCGCCTACCACAGCGTCTTTTGTGGTAAAGCTTGAATTTACGTCTGTAACGGAACTGCCGTTTTCATGGTATATCTGACCGTCCAAGACCCCATACCAGTAAGAGGTTGTAAAGTCTAAGTCATTGATTGGATCAATAGTTATCTCGTTATTAGAGTCGTTTATTGAACCCGAGAATGGAATTTCGGTTCCATCTATACCGCCTTGGCGCAAAGCAACCACGCTATTCACATTACTAATAGTAGCTCCCTGACCTGCAGTAAACGTGTCATTTGTTGTGATGATCATGTTTGAGCCAACCGACACATCTGTGTTATTATTTCCTGGGCTGTATTGGTAAGCAGCAGACTCATACAATGGGGGTCCTACAATATCATCAAAATAATAGGCATCTCCTTCAACGGTAGTATCTCCATCAATTTTGATTACTATGTTGTTCATGAATATGTTGCTTTCTCCAGAAAAATCGAAAGTTAACTCAATCCATTGATTTAATTGACTACTACTAACAGCTGCCGTTTTTTCTATATTATTTCCCCAATCAGGAGCATTTTCAATATGAAATGTAACTACGATTTCTTCATTTGACCAAACTTTCATTTTAAAGTAAGATAGTGATGTAAGATCAAAAGGAGTGGTGAATACTGTTTCTGGATTAATAACACCAATTCCTATTCCGTTGTCTGAACCTGCGGTGAATTGACCAACAAAATTGGATGCGTTTTCTTCTGAAACGTCAGGATTCGGGATTTTAGCAAATGTAGAAGACTCGTTCCAACTGTTTAAAACAATCCCAGGGTTGTTGTCATCAAAGTCAATGTGTACTGTTTCTTGTCCAATTAACAGGCTGGAAATAAATAAAGAAAGTAAAAATAATGTTTGTTTCATTTTGTTTGATTTTTTATGGAATTCCGTATATATCGCAATTCTGCAACGTTTTCGTTTAGGATTTATTAAAATTTACTCAACGGATTTCCGAATTCAATACAAATATGAAAATAAATTAGCTATGTAAAAAAATTAACATAGAATTGTAGTGGATTTTTTTACATATTTTTTAGTTAAAAGAATCAATATCAGCATTTTGTAAAAAATAAAAAGTAGATTAATAACAGTGATTGTGTAGAAATAGAAATCTATATTTTACTAACCATTAGAAGGGGATATTATAGAGTTTTAAACAATACTTGTGATGTCTGTTTCAAAATTCTCTCTGTCAATAGCATCATTTTTAACCTTAACTCTGTAGTTGTAGATGGTGTTTACAGAGTACCGTAAGATCTTTGAAATTTGAGAACTACTTGTGATTCCAAGCCTTATTAGAGCGAAAATTCTAATTTCAGTACTTAGCTCTTTAGAGTTTAAGTTGTATTTTACTTTAGAGTTTTCCTTAAGAAGTTTGTTTAACTTATCTACAAAGTCTGGATATATATGCAAAAAGGCTTCGTCAAAGTTCTTATTAAACAACTTGATTTCACTATTAATAATCTCATTAGATTTAGTCAAGTTAATTAAGTCATTGATCTTATTCGTTACTAAGTGCTTCCTAACCATTTTCCTGTACAGCTCTAACTTGTTAATGTAATCAGAATATAAATTCAAAAATACGCCAAGTGAATTAACCTTTACTTTGTCAGACTTACTCAGCTCATCGTATAGGGCGTTTAAGTTGTCGTTGGATTGACTTAACTTAAGGTTTAAGCTTTGAAGTTCATCGTTTGCAAGTTTCAGATTATTCCTTGTCAATGAAAGCTTCTTGTTTTGATTATACACAAAAAAGACAAGGCCCATTAAAAAAGCAGCAAGTACACTAATATATATCAAAAGATTTTTAAGCTTAGATTTTTGGACATTTGTACTGCTTTCGTATGCCTTGGTTATGACCGGTAATATGTTTGAGATATTAACAAATCTAAGAGGAGAATTGTAAGTCTCTGCATCTTCAAAAGAAAAGTTAATGAATTTATAAGCACGCTCAAGGTCCCTTTCTGTAAACAGTATTGTAGCCAATTCGGTCATTGAGGCATTGTCTTTAACAGCATTCTTAATATCAGCTATTGCAGATAGTATGAGGTATTTTTTCTCTTTTTCTATTTCGCCTGCTATTTTGTAAGAGATAGACCTCTCAAAGGCTATGAGTGCAAATAATCTTGAATCTGACTCCACCTTAGCTAAGCGCTTGTCATTCGTATTCAAAGCTTCAATTAAGTGCCCATCGTCACGTTGTTTTTTTTCTACCAATCTCAAAAATTCTTCCGTACTCTTTGGCAGTGTTTTCACTAATGAATCGCGATATATTTCATACAGTTCTAGATAATTCTTTCGGCTTTCTTTCACCGGAGTATAAAAGCTCAACCTTGAGTATGCTTCTGTAAAGTCAGAATAATAATTGCTTAATAGTTTTGGATCTAAAGAATTCTTATTGATTTCACTTAATAAATCTATGGACTCTTTGTATCGACCTGAAGATATTAGTAGTTTTGAAAGTTTTAGTTTACACTCTTCAATAAAGTAATTATTATTAAGTTTTTGAGCATGCTTTAAGTTTTGCTCAATATAATTGAGCGCTTCTTCAAAGCTGTAGTACTCATAGATTTCTATAATTTTATTTGTTATAAAATATTTGTTTTCAGTTGAAGTGCTTTGGTCTTTTAGTAAGCTTTTTAAATTACTCAATTGAATTCCTATACTTAGCTCATATGTTCCGCGAGCCTGCATTACACTATCCAAGGTTTCGATAAGTTGGTCCAGTTCATCATCTGCATTTGAAGTAAGGCCACAAAAGAGAGCTAAAACACAGCAAATAAGAAGTTTGGATTTTTTAAAATTCAACATTAGATTTTGTTTAGCCTTTAGTTTACGAATAGTTATTGACGCAAATATATAGAGTCTGTTTTATTTCTGAAAAATTTGAGTCATTATTAACACACTACTTTATTTATTGTTTTATGAACTTGAGAGTGACTTCAGAATTTATTTCATTAATTTTAATGAAATAAATACCTGCCGTGAGTGAAGCCACTTCTATTTGATTCACTCCTTTTGCTTGCATCAATTTTTGACCAGCAACGTTATAAACAGTCACTTCAAACATAGGAGAGTTTCCAATTATGTTAAGGACTGATCGTGAAGGATTAGGAAAAATAACAGGACTTAATTTGTTTGTAGTAGGACTACTTAATGGTTCTATATTAGGCGCATTTGGACTTCCATTTAAATTAATACAATCCCAGTTTTGTGCAATGCTATTATCTAACTCTGGGTCTTTTAACTCTAAAGTGTAACCTGTATCGTTGGCACAGCTTGGCCAAGGGCTTTCCGAAGTATAACTGACTTGGTCTTGTAAGATCTCGCTAGAGTCATACAAACGAACGCTGTCCCCGCTTGACCCCAATCCAAAGCCTAATTCACCAATGTAATTTACAGCATCAGGAAACCTAGCCGTGTAATCTGCAGCATCTTTGACCGCTACAACAAACCCTTCTCCAGCGATATTAGTTCCTTCAGGGATTGTATACACATGTGTATCATCGTTATCTTTTAGTTTCCACAGCGAGAGGTCCACTTCATATGCATTTGGATTGTATAATTCAATCCAATCATTGGAATTAAAATCAGCAGAAGAGTTGTAATTAATCTCGTTGATAACAATTAGCTCGTGATTGTCAACAGCTGAGAAGTACGGGATTACGTAAGCTGCATTTGTGAGATTTATACTTATGATTGCCTGTGTAGAATTTGATTCGCCTCCCCAATGAGAAAATTCGTATCCTGCTTCAGGAACTGCTTCTAGCTGAATCGGAACGCTTTCAAAATAATCTCCATTCCATGAAGCTTCTTGGATTTTTAAATTATTATTTACTTTCACAAACCCTTCAGAAGTATTGTAGTTAATGATTGTTATTGCGTGATAGTTTGGTAAGCTAAATTTTGACTTGATGTGTTCTTTAGCATAACTGGGCCTTTGATCTGCAAACTCTTTCATTTGATCTCGATAATAAACGGCTGCGTTTGGGTCTTGACTCCAACGCTCGTAATGAAATGGAACCTCGGAAGCTATTTTTTGATAGAGTGTTTCAATATGTGTTTTCACGTTGTCGGCTAAAAAACGGGTATTCATTTCATCAGCGTAGCGATTAATAAATTGGTTTCTAAATCCAATGTTAGTTGTTAGTTTTCTAAATAATAAGGTGGACCATGAAGGGTTAGGCCAGTCAGTTCCATTTGCTTCTAATGCAAAGCTTAGCGTGTCTTCCCAATAATTACCCAAATTCCACCAAGGTCCAAAGCCAAAGTCTGTGTCGTACATAATCCATCGCCATTTTCCATTAGGGTGGTTCCAGAATTTAATATTGTTACCGGGCCAATCGGTGTTGTTGTAGTAAATGTTAGCAGCTTGATAGAGCGCATAGTTAGTGAGGTCAATACGGTCGCTAACATATTCGAAATTAGTATCTACACTTAAATCAACAGCACTTACATACTCTATAAGAGTGTTATAATCACTGTTGTCACCCTCTAACACTTCTGCGTCGTTAGTTAGTATTGTAATGTCATCGGCATCGATGTTGTGCTTTGAGGCTAACATGTGTTCATTGTTTTTTTCACGCATGTTATAAAGTCCCCAATAATCACCATTGATATAAGTAGCCACAGAATTATGTTCTTGGAAGTCAAGGTCAGACCCACGCATGAGACTTGTTAGAGTAATATCTTTAATCGAAGACCGACCCCAGTCTTGCCCAGAGTTTCTTAAAACCAAGGACTGAAAATCAGTATAGTTAAGGGTTTCAAAAAAGGATTCTTCAAACTTTGAACACCCATATTTTCCACGAGCAAATAGGGCCAATGAACGCTGTGGGTTTTGCCCTCGACTCCAGCCTCCATAAATTTTTATTCCTGCATCAAATTCAGATTCAATTTCATTGGTAGCACTTTTATAAAACGAGAGGTGTACTGGGCGCTCCCAGTCCTCCCAAAAGTTAGCTCCAAAATAGGGTTCCCATGTGTCATAGGTGCCGTCCTCTCCATAGACATATATACCTGTTTCTTCATTAAATAAATTCTCTGGGTCTGTTGTTAGAAAAACAGTATCAAGTTGCGGAACAGCGTCAAACAGATAAGATTTACTAGAAGTAGGCGACGGTAAGTAGTTGGTTTGAAAAATACGCGCTCTAATGGTTGAATTGTCATTTATTTGAATAGGAGTGGTGTATAGTAGACCCGTACTTGTTGGTATTGTTGCGTCTGTTGTATACCGAATAACCTGTCCGCTTGAGTTCCCAGAAAGGGAGAGGCTTAGGGGCTCACTTAAAAATCCGCCATTGTTTGAAAATATAACAGAGGATGAAACTGCTCCTAAAAAATAATTATTAGAGTTTTGGTACCCAGGCGTTGTCTCACTGAAGATTACCAAATCGTTAGTAGCTACAGAAACCCCATAAGAAGTGTCCGGAGGTAAGTTTTCAACGGTCAATTGATCTATAATTATGCCTGCTGCATTGCTTAAGGTGAGTGTTTCTGAATTAGAGGATATTTTAAAGTTAGTATGAAGATTATCCGAATTGAGTCCTAAAATTTCTGGAGGTAAAACCCCCAAGTTGTTTGGGGTTGAGAAAACGGCTGATAAAAAAGGAATTATCGTAAAATCTGAAGAGGTATTACTAATATTATGCCCTTGAATTGTTAAAATATTTTCGCCATCAATTAAAAGGTTAATTGGGTTTGTTATTAAAAAACGATCTGGAGTACCCCCGCTATACATTAATGCTTCATGGTCTTGAATGGTGCCAGAATTATAAGTTGGAGGGGTTCCGTTAATATTTGCTCTAGCGACCTCAGCCCCGTTAATATATGCTACAAACGCATCGTCATAATCCATATCAAGAATAAGAGAATTTAAGTTTTCTAGATCTGAAATTTCAAATGATATCCGTAAATAAATAGATAAGGTTCCGTTAGGTATAACCGTTTCATCATCTCCATCATCGTATCCAAACCCAGAAGCGCCCAGCGCCCAGCTGGAGTCGTTAAAATTTATATTTTTCCAATTTGAATCTGGTTCAGAGAAGGGTACCAAATAGCGAAAGCTGTCTCCTTGATTTACAAGAGTTGTGGCATAGGATATGTTTGACCTGTCTTTTGAAGAAGCCCATAATAATAAGTACTGGTTTGGGGCTAGTGACATGCTTGGAAACGTCCATTTATCAGGCTCTAGAACATCATCTGATAAGGTCCAATTGTTAAGGGATACCGTTTGTGTTCCAAAATTGTGTAGTTCGATCCAGTCTGGAGTATCTCCATCTTCGTCATAAAATATAGAATTAGAAGCAGATACTTCATTGATTCTAATTGTTTGAGCTTTCACTACTGTAATTAACAAAATCGGTAATAAAAATGCCACTAAAGTTTTACTAATCAACTTTTTTGATTTAAATATTCGTACTAAATTAAAAGGTTCTTTTTAGGGCGTAGCTAAGTTTGTTTTTCATCAAAAAAAGATTCAAACTATACCCACGTAAATATAGGTTTATATTATTGGTTCGCAAAAGCAATTATATATTTCAATGTCTATAAAAGTCCTGATTAAATTTAGTTGATCATATAAACTCCGCTGAAACAGACCGTTTATTACGTGATAAGTCCTCTCATTACAAGGCGCTTGTAAGTTGTGTGCTTGTGTCATTTATTTGCAAATCAATAGAGCCTCAAAATCTAAATAAAACTAATATAAACCAAAACTACTATGAATAAGCTTGCGATACTTTTAATTTTTGTTGGATTTTCTGCGTTTGGCCAAACTCAAAACTCAATAAACGATTCCATTAATGATCGGAATAACGCACTTATATTAAAATTCGGAATTAACTTAGTAGACAGTACGGGAGAAAGAGATCCATTGGACTTCTTCAGTGTCTCAGATCAAATGGCTTTTTCAAATAATTATAATGTAGAACTAGAATATCGGTTTAGTAGAGTTTTTAGTCTGGCAGGTATCTATAGCTCCAATCAATGGAAAGCAAATAAAGGAAATATTGATGGAGAAATTGTTGGAAGCAACATTGAATATTTAGCATTGGATTTAGATTTAAAATACTATTTCAGTCAAGATTTTGAAAGGCTAAAGGGAATTGACTGGCTAGATCTCTATGTTCATGGCGGTCTTGGAATGGTTAACGTTGCGAATGATTCAGATGTGAGTTTTAATGCCGGTTTGGGAACTAATTTCTGGATATCAGAGAACTTTGGTTTAAATCTCTCAGCCACTGCAAAGTGGGCATCTAAGCATCCAGACATAAAGTATAACACGAATCATTATCAATCCTCAGCATCTTTAATGTATCGATTCACTGATATGGACTATGACAATGATGGCGTCAAGAATAAATTTGATGATTGTCCAAATGTGCGTGGCACATCCCAAAACAATGGATGTCCTGAAGAAAACTACGACCGTGACGGAGATGGTGTAACGGACGCTATTGACAATTGTCCTGATGTATTTGGGACTGATTTAGGGTGTCCTAAAAAATTAATTGATACAGATGGCGATTCTGTAGTTGACTCTGAAGATCAATGTCCAAAAATTAAGGGGTTGCCTACTAATATGGGCTGTCCACTTCCTGACAGTGATAATGATGGCATAGTAGATGCTGCAGATGCTTGCCCAAACACTCCTGGAGTTGAATCTAATAATGGTTGTCCGTTTGAAGCTTTAGAGTTAGTTGATTTACTCTCAGAGCACATCTATTTTAATTTAGACGGCTATGATTTCACCCAGGATTCTAATTTCACATTAATGAAAATTATTGAGTTTGTAAAGCAATATCCACAAACAAAATTTAAACTTTCTGGACATACCGACAATCTTGGTCCACAAGAGTACAACATGCTTCTGTCTCAGAAAAGAGTCAACGGAGTTCGTGACTATTTAACAGAAAACGGGGTGCCAACTAGCAACTTGATAATCAATTGGTTTGGAGAGTCAAAACCAATTGCTTCTAATTCAACTAAACTAGGGAGACTACAAAACAGACGGGTAGAGATTACTATGATTAGAGAGTAATTTCACTAATTAAAATCTAGTTATCAATATTAAAAATAAACAAGTTTCTAATCAACTTGTAAGTTTTAAGCTATATGTATCAAATTATTATTTTTGTTATTAGGAGTCTATTAAAAGACTTATTCAATCCTTTACTTGTTGATTTATCAACAGTAAAGCCTCAAATATATATTCCTAGCTTTTACTTATATGCAATCGTGTTTGTATTCGCTTTTCTTGCATCTCAATGGCTAATTCCTCAGTCGATTCGTTTTGCGCATCGATTTCGGTTAGTAGATCACCCGACTCTTAGAAAAACCCATCTAAAACCTATTCCAATATTAGGGGGTGTTAGTATATTTATTAGTGTTGTTTTTGCGTTTATACTAACAATTTTACTCTTAAACAGATATCCAGAGATAGAATTAAACTTTCAAATTGTGTTTGGCTTGTTTAGTGCGGTTTCTTTGATGGTTTTCTTTGGTTTAAAAGACGACATTTTACAGGTAAAACCTTTAGAAAAAGTTATTTTTCAAATAATCACGGCCCTTTTTGTGATTATTAGCTGCGGGGTTCGGATCGAAAACTTTGATGGCCTTTTTGGGATTTATGGACTATCATCTTTTTTAAGTTATACATTCTCAATCTTTGTTTTTGTTATAATTGTCAATGCGTTTAATTTAATAGACGGCATAGATGGGTTATCAGCCTCAATAGGATTAATAAGTACTTTATGTTTTGGAATATTTTTCTTCTTAAACGATCTGATTATTCAAGCTCTGATTATGTTTTGCTACTCTGGGGCACTAACCTCTTTTTTATTCTTCAATTTTAAGAAAAAATTATTTTTAGGAGATAATGGATCTATGAGTTTAGGCGTTGTAGTTGCATTCGGAGTTTTCTCAGTTATTACCCTAACGAACGACATCAGTTTTGTGAATGAGACTGGGTTTTTAACCAAAAACTCAAGTATTATTATTTTAGCTTTAATGAGTTTTCCTCTGTTAGATACGATAAGAGTTTTCTTTGTTAGATTGCTGAAAGGTAAAAGTCCCTTTAAAGCTGACAGGAATCACTTACATCACCACCTAACAAGGCTAAACTTTTCTCACTTAGAGTGTACACTCCTTATTGTGACTTACACAATTTCAATTACTTTAATTGCGGTTTACTTTAGTTCATTGGACATCACTAAACATTTTTTTATAATGTTATTTTTTTCGTCGATAATTTACTTAGTATCCATAATATCAAAGATTAAAACATATAACCCTAATACCTCCAATCTATGAAAACATCTAAATTTAAAACGTCAATTTTATTCACTCTTTTTAGTTTGTTGCTAACTGCTCAGAACACAGATTTAAAAGTATCTAATAATAGTAAGCTATACATATCTCCATCATCGATTGTGTATGTTTCTGACAATTCAACTATTGAAAGTGGCGGTGAACTAATTATGGATTCAACATCTGATAATTTTTCAGATTTCTTTGTTGTAGGAACCTCCGCTGGAATAGCTGAGTATCGACATTTTACTGCATCAATAGGTACACGAGATCTAGTTTCACCTCCAGTCAGTGGGGAAGCTTTTTCTGACTTTGCCCAAAATAACAGCGGAAAGATTCCGACAGGAACGCTCACAGGAAGTCCAAATTTATTATACGGGCCATTCAATAATATGACTTCTTCTTATGAAGAATATGCACCAAGTGAAACGACAATTATGCAACCGTCTAATGGGTTTAGAGCTGCTTCAGTTAATGGAGAAACCTTGTCCTATAATGGGCTTGTAAGCACCGGAGATGTCTTACTAAATATCACTTATGGAACCGGACAGTTTAAACGTAATAATCTAATAGGCAATCCCTTTACAACCCACTTAGATAGCCAGGACCTTATGGGGGTTATATCGACTACTGGGGGGATTGATTCTAATTTTAAGGCCATCTATTTTTATGATGGTTCAACGAATAGTTTTCCTTGGAAGGTGATTAACAATACAACCTCTTCAGAATTGATAACGCCTGGACAAGGGTTTATGTTAATGGCGAGCGATACAGGATCTGCCTTTTCAATTCCAAAATCCGCTAGGCGTGTTAGTTTGACACAACAAGATAATGCCATACAAGGCCGCCTTGCGAATAACAGCTCATCCTTTAATCTGAAGTTAACCAAACAGTCTCTAATGTATACTGCTAAAATTTACTTTACCAACGACGGTTTAGTAACACGTGGCTTAGATGCTGGCTGGGATGCAGGCAATATAGGATCCCATGTTGGAACTCATTTAGTTGAAGACTCAGAGGGTGTTAATTTTTCAATTCAAGCGTTAGATATTTCAGATTTGACCGCAACAGACTATATGATCCCCGTTGATGTTAGCTTAGCTGCAGGCGAAGAGGCTATGTTTAGCACTATAGATTTAAACATTCCTGCTGGGGTTAATTTTTACCTAGACGACACTGAACTAAACGTTCAAACATTGATTACCTCAAACAGCTATACATTTGCCGCGACTACCGAATTAAATGGAATTGGACGCTTCTATCTTCGAACAACATCTGATACGTTTTCTGCAGCATCTACAGCCCTGAATAGTGTTGAGATTTTTACAATAGCCGAGACAAATGAACTAACGGTTAGGGGACAGTTGCGAAGCGCCTCAGTTTTAAAATTACACGATATTAGAGGGCGATTAATCAACTCATATCATTTAGACCCTAATCAAACAGAGCATAAAATAGATGTCTCTGCTGTAAGTCCAGGGGTTTATATTGTTAACCTCAGTAATGAGTTTCAAGCGAAGACTACAAAACTAGTTATTAATTAAATACATACAGGCTTTAATAAATGAAAACAAAGATGAAAAACCAAATAACAAGAAAAGAAGCCCTTTCAAAAATGGGTAAATACGCAGCTTTAACTGCCTTAGGGACCTTTATAATATTGAATCCTAAAAAATCTCAAGCACAATCCATTGCAACCCCAGATACACAAGAGAGTGTTTTTGATTAATAAATAATGCATTGACATTCATAAATTCGACTCCATTTAGGTTATTTTTAATTTTAGCAATGGAAAGGTAATAATGACGGTAGTTCCATTTTTGGATTTAATATCAAGTTTTAATGCCTTGCCATATAATCTTGAAGTAGCTTTAATAATATCTTTTGAGATTCTAAGTCCCTGTGAATGTCTTGTAGATCGAGTGTCGTTTTCTAAACCATTATCACTTTCTGTTAGAGTAATAACTAGACATTCGTTTTCAATTTTATGCCCCATGGTTATGAGCCCTTTTTTGTGCTGATGATTAAATGCATGATTAACAGAATTTTCTAAAAACGGCTCTATGATTCCAGTGGGGATTTGCCAGTTTTTTATTTCTGAATTCGTTAATGGCTCTAGCTGAAATTCAAATTTATCAGAAAACCGCAATCTCTCTAGATACATGTAATATTCACAAATTTTATATTCAGAATTATATGTAACTAACTCCTCACTTATATTTTCAAGAGTTAATCTCAATAAACCTGCCATTTTATTAAGCGATGTAGTGGCATTTTCAAAATCCTTTTTTGCAATAAAATAATTCACAACGGACAAGACATTAAATGTAAAATGAGGTTTAAATTTTGATTTTAAAATATTAATCTTCATAAGATTATTTGCTAGTTTTAGCTCGTTACTTTCTTTCACTCTTTTAAAATATAGAATAGTAAAAACTGTAAGAACTATAAAAAATACAATACCCAAAGCAGTAATTGTTTTTTGAATCTTTTGTTCCCCTTCAATTTGTTTTTTTTCAACGAGCCTTTTTTCTATGCTCAAATTAGATACTTTACTTATTAAGCTAAGATGACTTGTAAGAACTCTTAATTGCTGCTTGTCCTTTGTTTCGTTGAAAAGTTGTAACTTATTAAGGTACCGATATTGCTCATATTTATCATTTTCAACTCCACAAGTAGCAAGGCCTATTGGTAGCAGGCTTTCTTCAGCTAGATGTAGTTCATCGTACTTCTCAAAATGTATTATTGATTTTTCATATAATTCCACTGCTTTTGAAACTTGATCATTTTCAAAATAAACATGCCCCATCTTTTGATATAAAATATGTTCCATATGTAGGTCGTTCAATTTGTATTCTTTATGTAAAATAGTGTATAAACTGTCGGCCTTCGCTATTTCATTATTATTGCCAAAGGCGATCATTTTTTCAATTAAATCAGTAGTTTGAATAGCATAAAATAATTCTCTTGGATGATTTTTATTTTCCCGGTGCCAGTGTGTTAGCACTAAGTTTTCTTTCTCTTTTGGGAGAGAATATCTGTCTAAATAATAAAACAGGCTGTCATTATTTGTTTTCACTAGGTATTCCAATTTATGAATTTGATGTTGTTCAAGTTCTTCAGGGCTTAGTTTTATATCTTTTAGAAGTGTGAAATATTTTTCAAAATAAAACTTCGCCAGGCCCGAATTAGAGGCCAACGAACCTCCTTGGCGCATAAAATAATTCCCCATACTAAAATTCGCTCGTAGTAAAATTTCAAGGTATTTATCTTTTACATCAATCCCATTGATTATTAAGTCGTTTAACAGGTCAACAGAAAAGATATCGCCACTATTTATATTTCTCCTGTCAAACTGTTTGAGCGTTAAATCAATATATATAGAGTCGTTCCCTAATTCTAAAACTTCTCGCTTGTAGTTGTTGAAAATACGGTCAGTTAACGGTCCTTTGTTTGCATCGAATGACGCTTTTATTCTGGATGTTAGATGATGATTTTCACTGACTTTTTGGGGATAGGACTTTTTTGGTAAACACAGAGTAATTATCAAAACAACCAATATTATAACCCTATTTAATTTCTTGCTAGCACATTCTTCTTTTTCCATCATCCCATAAATATACTTAAATGAGTGATAATCAAAAAGTTTTGTCTAATTTATGTTGTAATTTATTATGTTTTTTTATCTTTTTTCATTACTTTCGTAATTGACCTAACCTAACATTATGTATTGAACTACAATTTTAGTTTAATAAACCAAAAGTTGATTAATTTATATTTTATACCCAAACACTTTTAAAAAGTAAAATATGTTAAAAATCACCTCAATTCTCATCGATGATGAGCCTAAAAACAATGAATTATTAAGTATCTATTTAAATAAATACTGCCCTTCAATCGAAATTATTTCAATCGCAACCACTGTTGCAGACGCAATTGAAAAAGTAAACACACTAAAGCCTAAAGTCATATTTTTAGATATTGTCATGGGAAATGGTACAGGCTTCGATATTTTAGAAGGAATAAACTACAATGATTATTTAGTGGTTTTCATAACTGCATTTCAAGAGTATGCCATATCAGCATTTAAGTTTAATGCTATAGATTTTCTTCTTAAGCCAATTGACCCAAAGGATCTTTTGGTGACATTTAACAAAATTGAAGAAAACATTAAGAATAACCATTTCACAACGCCGTCACAAATTAAGTCTGCTAAAAGCTCCATTGGATCTAAAACAACTGATTTTAATTTCATTGCAATTCCTTCAACCAAAAAAATTGACTTCGTTCGCATAGACGATATATTATATTTAGAATCTGATGGAAGATACACTACAATTCACCTAGTCGATAAATCAACTCTCTTTGTTTCTAAAAACCTAGGAGAATATGAGAAGCTTTTATCCAATAGTTACTTTTTTAGAATTCATAAAAAATACTTAATTAATCTCAAGTATATTATAAATATCAACAATTCGGACGGGAGTAATTGTGAGTTAGTTGGTAAGCTTATGTTACCAGTTGCCAAACGCCGGAAAGAAGATTTAGTTTCTTTTTTAAATATCAGGTAGCCCCTTTGCTCAGAGCCTCATAATTAGCATTCTATTTTTTACACTATATTTGAAAATCATTTAATGGATATTGTTCATTAATGTGCGCAAATATTAATTTCAACTATTTTGTAAAATTCTGCTTTTATGAGAATAGCTTATTTTGTTTTAATTCTATTCAGCTCCCTTTTTGTCAAGGCTCAAGAGCACCCTCCTTTAGTGGCTTATACGCCAGACTTATATGGTGCCCAAAATCAAAATTGGGGAATCTCTCAGACTACAGATCAGACCATGTATTTTGCAAACAATTCTGGTCTGTTAGAATATGATGGGGTAAATTGGAGCTTGTATCCAGTCCCTGATAATTCTATTGTAAGATCTGTAAAAGCTGTTGGAAACGATGTGTACTCCGGAAGTTATATGGATTTTGGTATATGGAAAAAAAACAATAAGAACGTATTAGAGTATACTTCATTAGTTCAAAAGTTAGGTATTAATTTAACAGATGAAGAGCAATTTTGGAAAATACTCAAACTAGACGACTGGTTAGTTTTTCAGTCCTATTCAAGAATTTATTTAGTTAATATAGTTACAAATGAATTCTCTTTTATTGAATCAGATCTGGACATCTCAAATATTTTCATTGTCAATGGAGTCTTGTTTTTCAATAAAATAAATGAAGGAATTTTTCAATTCATTAATGGTTCTGTTGAACTAGTAATTGACGACGCTAGATTAGATTCAAATAAACTTGTTGGAATATTTGATTTAGATGGGCAATTACTTATCATGACTGAATCCAATGGGTTTTACTTTTTGCAAAATAAAAAGTTGGTTTCCTGGAACATAGACCCTGCCATCGACTTAAATTCGCTTAGAATATTTAGTGCAACTAAATTGAAAGATAATAGCATCGTTCTTGGAACAGTCTCAAAAGGATATTTCCAAATTACTTCTGACGGACAGTTGAAGTATGATTTAAACTTCGAGAAAGGCCTTAGTAATAATACGGTTTTGTCTGTTTTCGAAGATCAGCAAAATAATTTATGGCTAGGACTAGATATTGGAATTAGCTTTATTAATTTATCTACGCAGTTTAAAGTTTATAATGATACTAAAGGAAATATAGGGACCGTTTACTCTTCTATAATGTATGATGACTTTTTATACTTAGGAACAAATCAGGGATTGTTTTACAAGCGCAGGGATTCTGACACTAATTTTATATTTGTTAAGGGTACTAATGGTCAAGTTTGGAGCCTTAAGGTTATTGATGATTTACTCTTCTGTGGCCATAACTCAGGCACCTTTACTATAAAAAATCAAAAAATACTGCAAAAAATTTTTGACACCCCTGGAACTTGGGATTTTAAACTTTTAGCAAATAATCCAAACATTATTTTACAAGGAAGCTATTCTGGGCTCAGTCTACTGGAAAAAA
>Ga0209092_10000538_pt1 | contig 37490 bp, 21 predicted proteins | sample FraStrMetagenome_FD_187446 | JGI IMG/M metagenome (GOLD analysis project Ga0209092, IMG submission 187446) | Marine eukaryotic phytoplankton communities from Arctic Ocean - Fram Strait ARC3M Metagenome (SPAdes) (version 2) | ecosystem: Environmental > Aquatic > Marine > Oceanic | place: Fram...
CTAGAAGATACCTTTGTACATGAATAATCTAAAATTGTTTATCTCTATATTATTAAGAATATAACTTTGTACAGATACACAAAATTGTAACATTGAATTTCACACAAAACTTCGCATCGAGCCATAATTTATAGCATCTTTCTTATCGCTCTCGTCATAAATTTCTTCTTGAATAATCTCCTCAATGACATCTTCAAGGCTCACAACACCAAGTACACCTGCCTCTGAAGGTATTGGAAGGCCCTTTTCTAGCGCATTGTTAGCTTTATCCGGATCTAGGCAAACTACTGCTAAATGCCCTCCCTTATGCACACCTACTAGCCCATCCTGAAGCTTATTTAAGGCATCAACCAGGTTCACATTTGGACCAATGCATTGTGGCTGTAAAAGTTTCATATCAGAAATTCTAACAGCTGTCATAATGAATCTAGGATATATCACAATAAGGTCACGAGTCAAACAGATACCACAAACAGCTTTTGTTAAATCACTGGAAGAATGAGCTGAAGATGTGTCATCATAAACTGGAATACGTGAATGACCGTGGTGATATAAACGATCGATTGTCTCTGTGGTCAGAACTTCTGATTTTTTTTCACATTTTACTTTTTTCCAAGGAGTGAGAATATCTTTGACAGTTTTTTCACTCATTTGAAGAGCTCCTTCAACGATTGTGACTTCGTCAAATCTCAAAGGAGACCTCTTGGTAGTGCAACGCATAAACTCTTGTTTTTCATACTCTTCACTTTCTTTCCTTGTAAGTCCTCTAGTTTTCCTGCGCTGTTTTTCAGCCAAGCGTTCCTCGTACATTATACGAACGAGTGCTGATAGCTCTCTGCGATCATATTTCTCACCGTCTTCATTGTGGCCCAAAAGGATATCCAGCATTTTGGCAATAGGCACAGCCAGTGGAGCGAGAATTACAAGAAAGAATCTTACAAGCGGGACCATTTTAGAAGATATGGCAAGTTGATTTGGCCCAGTAAATATTGCACTTGGAATGATCTCGCCAAAGAAAAGGACAAGGGTCACAGATAAAATTACTGCTACATACCTGTTGAAGAATAGATGAAGTAAGAAAATGTCATTGATGTAAGTCGTAAGTACACGACTCTAATGTCAAGAAAACAGAAACGAAATATTTGATCTTACCCAGGAACTAACTTGTCCAAAAATAAAGGTAAAGCTTCATTGGCAATGCTGTTAAGTAGTAGAAGGGTTACTAGCAAACGGTGATGGTCTTGTACAACAGGTAACAATGCTTCTGATTGTAAACGTTCCTCTTCATCATCAGATACGCGTTTTTTCATTTTTAATTCCAAATGATCTAGAGATAGAAGACCCATAGTCAATCCTGCTGCAAGAGCAGCGAGAGTGACGCATATGAATGACATGATCAGATCTATAGCTTCATCTTCAGGGCTTAAGTTTTCTTCAACATGTGCACTTTTGAAATCATCATCATCATCCTCATCAGCTTGCTTGTCAAGTTTTATTAAGTTTCGCGTAGCTTGATCACCTCTTTCAATTTTTCTTTTTCTTCTGCTGTTTATATGGATTTCGTCACATATTTGCACGAGAGGCCCATAGAAGTTATTTCTAGGTTGACACAAAGGCTCAATATCAATACCAGCTGATTCAATAACCTTGACGGCATCAATAAATTTGTCTTCCTCTGATTGCTCTACTTTTATGTAAGATGGGTCGAAGACAAAATTATTGAACCGTAATGATCTGTTTATAGCTACACTTTTTATTGAGCATGATAAGAGTACAAGCCCAACAAGCTGCACATTTCTTTTTTTTGCCCACATTTTTTTGTAAGATAACCCAAACTCATTTTTAATTTCGTTTCTCAAAATTCTAGCAGTTTTACAAAAGGAACAAGAATTTGAGTCCTCTTACTTCTCTCTTGGACGTACACAAACATCAAATTGTACGGACAGTTTATCTCCGCATGTGGTGTTCGTATGCATCTTGCTGTCATAATCATGTGTAATTTATATATAGCACGCTATATCAATGAAAATATACAGCCGTCTTGATGTCGGGACCTAATCAGAAAAGATACGGACAAGTAAGATTTGAAATAACTGCTGGCAAAAGAATGCTTTAATTTCAAATAGAAAGATATTAACTTTCTAATTGCTCAACAGCGAATTGCTTCTAATTGATACAAGACTGATCAGTGCTGATATCATTTATCAAAGATACACATGGACTTGATTTGGGTGCAACTGCCGGAGAAAGTATATTCAAATCCATGTCGTAATATCGGAACAAAAGACAAATCACTCTCAACTGGCTCATTCAATAAGCAGACGTTATATATAAGAGTTTTTAATTAGGAAATTTACAAGAAAATAACTGACAGCAACTGACACCAGTTGACATCATTTAAATCTGATTAAAAAAGATGTGACACCCATCATTCATCGTGGATACTTTTCCACATTGAAATATATTCCGTGTCATCACAATACGTAGCTCTGATTAATGCGATTTATTTAATGTAATTTTATATACAAATTAGCCGAGACAGAACTTAGAAAATATGTTCTTGTCTGACGCGATAGTGCATATATATTTTTGTAAGTAGCTCTGCATCGAAAAAAATCTTATGTGAAGAATAGCAATGTGTTGAGTGATGCATACGGATACTATAGGGCGTAATAATCTTCTTACTGCAACCATATTGCGCCATCTTCCTTCAACGGTGGTGTTCATTGATACTGTTCAAGTAACATTGGTAAAAAGGTATCTTTGCTATTTTTGAATAGCCTTTTCGCTAATCTACAAATCAGAATAGACGATAAATATAACATACTACCATCACCACCACCACCACCTACATTGAAAAATTAGGGTGCATTACAGCATGCACGGATCTAAAGTAATATAATGCATATCATTTTCGAAGTTCTTGTTGAGAATTCTGTAAGGATAAAATAAAATACAAACGAAAAAACCTCCAACCAATAGGAGCGTTATTAATGCAATGAGTCCTTTATATGACGATCGAAACACTGAAAATGGAAAATCACATGACAAACACAATCAGCCTCCTATCCCGACCACAATGCAAGCTGCCCAATATTATAATTTCAAAAGACCAATTCATATAGTGACGCTTCCAACTCCCATTCTCTCAGAACCACACAAAGAGAGCAATAATGATCAAGGTGATGATATAGACTCTGATTCGAATGCTATTCTACTACAAGTCAAAGCAACTGGAGTGTGTAGGTCAGATTGGCATGGCTGGAAAGGTCATGATTCGGACATAGTAGAACATGGCCTACCCTTTACACCTGGTCATGAGTGCAGTGGCATAATTGTACAAGTTGGATCAAACGTTACAAAACTCAAAGTCGGGCAGAAGGTAGTTGTTCCATTTATTTTAAGCTGTGGATCATGCCGCGAATGTCATTGTCATAGACCAACAGTGTGCGAGAAGCAAATGCAGCCGGGATTTACTATGCAAGGTTCTTTTGCGGAATTCGTGCGCATTCCAAGAGCTGATAGAAATGTGTGTGTTTTACCAGATGAAGGTGTTGATTTTATAGAGGCCGCGGCTTTAGGCTGTCGGTTTACTACAGCTTATAGGGCTGTGGTTCAGCAAGGGTTATGGGAAGACAGCCTGAAAAGTGCTTTCTCAATTCATGCAAGTAAAAGGGATCTTTCAGTGGCAAATAATGAAAATGCTTGCGTTTGTGCTGTATTTGGATGTGGTGGTTTGGGACTATCCTGCATTATGGTTGCCAACGCAATTCTTCAAATGCTCATAAAAAACTTCCAAGTAAAGAATCCTGAGCAAGCACTGTATCCTGTTCAAATTATAGCCATTGATGTGTCACAAAGAGCTTTACAAACAGCACTAGAGTTAGGAGCAACTGATGTAATCGATGCTTCTCAATATAAATACGACAGCTCTATTCGTGAAAAAATATTTCATATTACAGATGGGAAAGGGGCAGATGTTTCTATAGATGCTGCTGGATTTCCATCTACCTGTGAAAATGCTGTGCATTGTACACGAAGAGGTGGTAGAATGGTCCAGGTGGGTCTACCAATAGATACGAACAAAAGAAAACCTATCGTGCCAATGGGTGCTGTAGCCGGAAAGGAGATAGAAATAGTTGGTTCTCATGGATTTGCCGCGATGGACATGCCTTTGATTTTGGATTTAGTCAAACGTCGTGTTTTGCAACCTAGTCGTTTAGTTCATAAGAAAGTAAACTTAAGAGAAGGAGCAAAAGCTATTGAAGATATGGACTTTGGGAGTCCTCTTGGTATCACGATGATAACTCAATTTGAAGACAAGGCCCGGTTGTGATCATTGTATCTTTTGTATAATAAAATTAAAAACTCATACTGCATTCTTTTTTTCAAAATTTTCAATTTTGGAACAAGATCATACTAAGCTATAACAAATCGATTCATACTTTGTTTCTAAATTATTTAAGATACCTCTACAACACGAAAGAAATTTGTTTATAATTACGAAACAAATCTCATTAAATGGATATCCTTGCTCTTTCAGAACTCCTCCATCCACCTTCATCTAGTATCTTGGATACAAGAATAAAACATGATCCTTCTACTTCTAACAAATTGACGCCTGCTTCTGTATGCGTAAATCTACCAAAGTCAAACAAGAATGAAAAGGCTCAAAAAGATCATAGTGAATATAATAATGACTATGCTATTTGGAGCGAAGATGAAATATCAAAATTGCCAAAAACTTCCTCTGCCATACCTCTCACAAATTCCGTGACATTTGACCGTAGAAAGGAACCAAAATACGAAATTTATTTTAAACAGGCAGTTGGAACGGAGGATGTTTTCCTTGGAATGTCTGGAAAAAGTCCTGCGTCCTTCGACTGCACACACATAGTTGTAAAAGTCTATTTTCCAGCTTGCAAACGAACCGATTTAGATTTAGATGTCAAGGAAAACAGTTTATCTGTTGAATCGGATGATTTGTGAGTATTTACCAGCATGGAAAAGATCATTTTACATTTTTTTTCCCTTTTCACTTATCTCACTTTTTATCCATTCGTTGCATGTTCTTTGATTGTCAGTAAATTGAATTTAAATCTCCCAAGGGACGTTGATCCATTGAGTGGAAATGCGCAATGGGATCAAAAGATTCATGTTTTGACAGTGACCCTGCCAATTATGGATAAGATGAGCATGTGGTAGGCTACATTATTTTTGATGGAGTAATTTTATAACATTTTGAATAAATCTGTGAATTACAATGTGTCGTTTTGTAACTTCTCAAAAAAAGTTTGTACATTTTTGGATATTCGTCTCGTAAGATCAGAGCTATGATTCAATTTTTTTATGTTAACAAATTTTGTTTAAAGAGGAATGAATCGAGCAGTGTGAGCAGCTGAAACACCAGGACGTCCGTGCCTAACAGGCTTGTAAGTAATAGCAAATTCTCCAAGATACATTCCAATCATTTCTGGCTTCATCTCCACACCACAAAACATCTTTCCATTGTAAATACCAATAATACTACCAATCATCTCTGGAACAATAATCATATTACGCAAGTGAGTCTTGATACCACGGGGCTTTTCACCTGGGTCAGCCTCCTTTTTAGCTTGACGAAGACGTTTGATCAAGGCCATGGGCTTACGCTTAAGTCCACGAGACATACGACGACGAGGACGGGCACATACAAGATCCATAAGCTCGTCGTTGGTAAGGTCGAGAAGCTGGTCAAGTTCTATTCCACGGTAGGTGAATTTACGGAATGTACGCTTCTTACGAAGCTCGGCTACTTTTTCGGCATCCATTGTATTCTTTGTTTTGGTTCTTTATTGTTGATAAATGTGGATAACACGTGCAAAGAGAGAACAAAACGAATGTGAGTAATGAGTTTACCTGATAGCATCCAAAAGCACCTCCCAACATGAACAATTTGATGAACGAGTCCTTAAATAATTGCCCATATTAAACCATTCAGACATTAAACCACAGAGAGAGTCTCGACAACACAGTAGAATTAATCACCCCGAACTCCTGACATGTTCATATTGATTCGGCATTTCCGACTTTAGAATTGCATTTGGCCATGGGAAACAACATACCTGAAGAGAGGTTGCTTACTGCGTGAAAAGACTGCTTTTGCTTCTGTTGCTACTACGAATCCAGGTAGAGAAGGTTAAGGTCCTTCAAAATTAGATGGGCGGTTTGGGGCCTTTTATTCTTCACACGTAGAAATACTATACGATCGTACCCGAGAATTGGGAATATATTTGTCCAATTCCTTTGTTGATAAATCAAAGAAACCGGAGATTTCATTTGGGAGATGCTCTGCGTATTAAGCTACGTGAGGTTTGGTATGTTTCAATTCAGCGTCCAAGTAACAGGTAATAATGTTTGTAAAAAATAACAGCATTAATTTTCAACTAAATTTTATGCAAAAAAAAAACCTATTAATTTTGGGATATCAAATGTTTTTTTTGTCAAATTAATGAGTCTGATACAACTGGTCATTGATTCTAGTAAGAAAGAGTCAATCCATTCGCGATGAAAACACTGAGAAGGATAGAAAACTTCTCAAGTTTCACTTTTCAGATTTCTTGTTTTATCATAAAAGTACCTTCTAGAGTGAAACTTGCCACAAAACCAAATGATTTTGTTCTAAAAATACGTAGATGCAATCATGATGATGACAAACTTTAAAAAAATTGTAATAAGTTTTTCAATCTCATGCTTTGATCATTGCGCGAATGTCAACATGGACGATATAATGAAACCTTAACGATGAGGTGATAATTTTAGACGGGGCTCGTTCGCTTTTTTGTTCAAGGAAATGCAAAGATCAAACGACGTAGTCAATAGTAACGGTGTCAGCGAATTATTCGATCAAGTCATGCTTCGAACTTAACAGAATGTTCGAGAACATGACTCAAATGGTGCCACATTAGACAGCTTGCGTTCACAACACGCACTAAAATTGAATTAATATAACCGCTCCATGAATAATACGTCGACATCCAGGTTATGATCGTCCTTCTTAGACGACTGCTGTTTAGGTTGTTTTTTCATTTTTTCTTGAAGATCACATATTAACTTTATCACTTGAAGTTTTTGTCACTCTTCATGAAAAGGATCAAATCCAGTTCAATAGAAGTAAAAACGTTGTCCAAATGTAGGATATTACATTCGAAAGCATCCAGTAAGCTAAAAAGAATGCTCCTCGGCTGTCTACAGCTCTGATATTTGCATGGTAGTCATAATAAGAGAATATGCTTAAGCGTAATTTTGTGAAATAAAGAAACAGTAGTGGCGATCTCCCCTTATATATTTACACATATCTATTTATTTAATATTATTCCACCATTTCTATTATGAAAAAGGGAGAGAAGCTATGTGTCATTTTGGATTTTTATTAGCTGCCGACGCAAATAGCAGCTTCCCCACTCATATTTAGTTGTTGAATATTCCGTACAAAAAGTGGAGGAAAAAATTAATTTTTACCGTTTTTGGCTTACAGCGCATTGAAGTTCAATGAGAGTGACATCGTAATTAAAAGGGTGACAACTGAGTCAAACAGAAGAATAAACACGCACACATTCTCTACAAACTTCTTTCTTTAGAGTTCGCAATTTTCTGTTGATTCACGTTTCTTGTTTGATTTTTTTTGCTCTACCTAGAACGAAAACATGCCGAACCTTAGTTTTTCAACAAGGCAACTGCATCGATTTAGCGTTATGTATGTTAATCTTGCTGAATTCATTGTTTGTTAAATTCGTGCACTTACGGCGAATAGATACAGCACCCACATTTGTTTGCTTTACGTTCATTTGTAATATAGGAGAAGAATTAAGTGAATACACATTGTTTAAAATCTGTTATTTAGAACAATTAAAAAAATAACGAAACATTGAAAGAAGAAGTTTTGAAAAGTGACACAAGAGCGTGTGCTCTTAAAAGTGAACAAAATTTCATGCTAAAATTTTGAAAGAGTTGGTCAGCAAAGAAAACGCACGTGTTTAAGAAACTTGAAGATGAGATAATTTTTTTACACAACCGCAAAAAAACAATTCAATAATAGCACAAATAAGCTTCAAGAACATTTTGACATGTGTTCCAAATATCAAATAAGACATTCCTTGGCGATTAGAATAATTTCGTTCTATATTGCAGAAAAATTGGAAAACTATTTAGATAAAATTTGAGATGAAACGTGTTGTGACCATAATTATACGTGGTACACGTCTTAGATATAAAACATTCGCATAATAGACTCATAATAAACGCATAACAAAAATAAAACAATTAGAGAAAAAAACTTCAATATATCTTTATTTATTCAATATTGTTGGATGAATCGCTTTTGGAAACCATTGGTGTTTTTCTCTGGAGAATATCTTCTTTCATATAGTTTTAGCTAGGGGATAAAGAAAACTATGTTCAACTTCTGACGGATTCTGACCATATTTTGAAAGTTCAAGTTTATATTGAAGTTCATCATTACATCATCTCTTTTTTCACATAGTCTTTCTGCTCTTTATTTAAGAGAGAGGTTTTGTAATTAGAGAAAAAACATTACGTCAATTGATTTATCATCATTCCTTGAAGTTGAAAGCATTTTCTTGTTTTTTCAAAAAAATACTTAAGCTACAAGTTTTGATTATTTAGGGTATTTTTTTCGATCATGACGTCTTTTGCTTTTTATTTTGGACGAGTCAACCTCCATTCGATTGACCACCCGGAGAAATTGACTGTACAAGCTGGTACTGTATCGGGTTTGAAGTAAATCTGAGAAGAGCATCTGTTTCACCATTCGTGGAGTTGTACTAAGTGCTTCGTCAGATTTTTTTAATTAAAGAAGATCTGATGCTTATTGAGACGTTTCGGAACAGAAGGAGTGGTCAGTATCTCGAATGATGCAGATGGCATAAACGTCTACTTCAATATATACGTAGGATTCCAGCGTGAAGAAAATGCCTGCTGACTGTTTTTTGAAAATTTCGTATGAATACGTAAAAAAGAGACAACTGGCGAATGAATCAAAATCTGCGTGATTCATTCCTCCAACATATTATCGAGTACCGCAACGTAAGCCAAATTCATATCTTGCATATCCAACTCTTCTTATCACAATCGAAACGACAATAGAACATCAACATGCAATTCAAACAAACAAGTATTGAGATTACACAAACCCCCTCTTCTCTTAAAAGAAAAAGACCTCCAATGTCATCCTCATTAACATCAAAGCTCAGCAAACTTAATGATCCAGTAGACACGAGAACGAAAATGAAAAGAACGGAGAAACAAATACCGAGCCCAGAAAATATATCTTCCCACACAAGTCCTGATGCATACATAAACCTTATAATAGAATCACATTCCGGCGAGCCAGTGAAACCTTGCCCGGCCATGTCGATCCCGAACTATTTCCTTGAACCCACCGAAGAGCATATGGCTTCATACACAACTGAAGTCCTGGCTGCTGTACAAGAACAAGACATTGAATCTATTAAAGCACTAATGAAAGACGGTCACTCGTTTCAATGTTGCAATAGATTTGGGGAATCAGTCATCCACATGGCATGCAGAAGAGGACTTAAAAAGGTTTTGACATTTTTATTGAAAGAAGCAGACCTCAGTGTGCGTATAAAGGATGATTATGGAAGAACTCCACTCCATGATGCTTGCTGGAGTAAAGATCCACAATTCGAAATCATCGAGATGCTTTTACAACAAGAACCTGGTCTTCTCTTTGTCACCGACAAAAGAGGATTTACTCCTTTTGCATATTCAAGAATGGAACACTGGAGCACTTGGCACCAATTTTTGTACGAGAATAGAAATTTTGTCCTTGAGACGGAGAAATTGAAAGAAATATTTCAACGATGAATATATATTTAATTGTAAAGCTATAGATGTAAGCTAATAACAATTAAGATGCGTCAATACGATAATACTACATTTTCATTTCTTTTTCTTAATTATGTGAAACAACCGACTTTCATATGTACAGTATATTCTCATGGTATCATAAGAAACCTTTTTCCGAACCAGGTTAGGTAGGTGGACGAAATTTGATTATTTCATGGAGATTAAATTTTCAAACAAGGGCAAAAATGACTTCTGTTTTTGATATAAGGATATACTCCAAAGAATAAATGAGGTAACAGCTATGTCTTCAACAATGGTCTAAAAAGAAGAAAAGAATGTATGGTTTGTCTATTTCAACAGATCTACAATTGAAGGAAGATGAAGTTGTGGAAAAATAAAATAAGCAAAAGTTGAAAAGAGCTCTCATAACAATAATAACTCTAAGTAAAGTCATACAGCTATAAATACTACGAAAGGCAAAAAAACAGCGGAGAAAGCATAATTACAATTATAGTGGAGAGGAGCAAGACTTGCATATTTTGCCACTAAAAAGATCCAGAATAATCGGATTCCGTCAATTGCTACACATCTTGTACTCTATTGATACAAATAAAAAGATTATGGGTCGTGGTGCTCTCGTGTTCAAAGGAGAAAAGCAACCCAAATCCAAATCCAAATCAAAGAAAAGGAAATCATCCAAGAAAGATGGTAGTATTATCGCTTCAGGACAACAAGGCATAACAAGCGATATCAATACTTCGTCGTTGCCCAATCCAAACAAAAACGCTACAAAACATAGTAACAGTACTCAAAATAATACCCCAACAATCCAAAAAGGGACCGGTCAAATAATTACATCGGGAACCGTCGTGACTGGTTTCAATACTAAATTCCGTTCTGAATTCATATCAGGTGATGCAATTATTGTGAAATTTGAACCGCAGAATCAAGATCAAGGAAAGATTCCAAAGGAAGAAATGCGAGTTATCACCATGTGTCTTTCTGATACATCATGCGCTATATCTTCAGCCTTTTCTACTGATCTCAGAGCACATACATCTTTTTCATTTGTAAGAAAACCCAAAGATGAACGAAAAGAACGGGAGGAAGCACGATCTAAACAAAAAGAGGATTGGATGGAAACGGAACGAACGGCCTTTGGTTTATATGGAAGTGGCAGTGGAAATGGGGGCACAGGAGGAAACAATGTATTGATCTACAGAAAAAAAACTGAAACTGGAAGTTATGTCATAAAAAAAGAAAAATTAAATGAAGAAGTATCTCGCGTTGATTTGTTGAATATGAGAGCGAAGAAAAAGAGCGATAGATATTGTTGATTTCACTTGGAATACAAGTGATTAAATTCTTTATTTAAATCTCTCATTTGTGCAAAAATAATCGCGAAATTACTGAGATTCTCCTGTTTCTTTTGTGCATAAGTCTCCAAAGCTTACCATTTCATCCACCACACAGTGGCAATCTAAATAATATTATGATTGCCCAAGTTTGTGCTAAAGTACTTAATCTTAGAGAGAAAGATATGTTCTGTAGCTTAGTTAAGTTTCGAATGCAAATAACATTCTTCGAAACTCTAACAAAACAGAATTATTTCATTTTTGAGGTCGTTCTTATTTTTGTGAATTTATTGCTATCCCTCTCTCCAGAGAAAGAGAGAGATCAACAATCATTAAGGTTCCTTAATATAAAGTTTGCTGGTTATAAAATACTTTTGGTAGCCTACTCAAGACGGATATTGGAAGGAAATGAGAAATGCATACGTTCACTCAATGTAGCTGCTTGGGATCTTTTTAAATAAAAGTTCTAAGTGCGCTGCTGATTCAACTTCTCAATTAAGGAGTTTCAAGGCTTATTGTCCGTGCAACAACATTTAGATAACAAAGCATATTTGAATTGAAATTTCTTAATTACACAAATATTATCTCGAACGACGTAGTACAGTAACTTAAAAACGTAACAAATCGACAATTTTTAATGCAATTAGTGAATAAAAAGCCGACCACTAAACCAAGGTGAATTGGCAGTCCTCATAACGTCAATTTTGATTCATCGAAGGTTCTTGGTTAAAAATATCTTGCTGCAAAACATCATTTCCTTTCCCCGTCAAGAAAATGAATGATACGCTGGAAATTGATATAGTGCACGGGAAAATAAATCTTCAATGTGGGACTAAAGTGCGATGGACACAAACTTGCCCTGAAATGATACCACCTCAGCTCCAACCTTTTGTGGGAGTATCACTTGAAGAAGCATGGAATCATTTTCAGTCACATCTTTTGGAAAGAGCACTGGCTGATTTCAACGAAGATATTCAACCTACTCTCAAATTTCACCTATGCACATGCATTTTCTCAATTTTGGCATTTATTGGAAATGTTGTTGTAGCAATCATTTTTCGACACAGTAATTGGAGAGAGATTTATCCAGTGGCTTCCATGGTTATTGTCTTTGCTGTTTTACTCATCACGCAATATAGAACTCTAGTCATATTTCGGGAATCAGTGGATGTTTTGTCTAAACGTTTGGAAAAAGAATTAATCAAAACCTTACTAAATAAGAAAAGGAGGAAAACAGGAAGTTCCGCAAACTTCTCAGCGAATGCAACCGAAAAGAATCGAACAGGTATAACATCATTTGAGCTGAATACGGAAAACGTTGTTATTGGAAAAGGGACTACTAGGACTCTTTTGTTTACAGCTAAAATTGGCTTAGGCGAACCTATCATTGATCATATTGATGAAGTTAGTAAAGGAGACAGTGACGATGAAAGAACGGTACAAGTATTCCAGATAATATAATTTCGAATTGAAATAATTTTAAGGAGATCGCGTGGAACTTGTACATCAAAATATTGATTAAAAATTGCTTTAAAACCACTATTGGTTTTGAGAAGTTGAGATCAGCAAACGCAAAATGAAACTATCATTAAGGAACATTTATGTGATAAATACTCTCGTTTTGACAATTTTTAATTTTTTATCTTAAAAACCACATCTTTCCATGGTGTAAGTATGCAAAACTTTGGTCTAAATTTTTTGGGAAGAATAATTTTATCCATAGCACAGAAGTTCGTTTTAGCTCAAAGAATTCCCGAAGGAACATTTGTAGACATTATTCCTAACGGGTTCAATAAAATCATAGTTCTACTACGAGAAAGATCGAATTTAAAGTAAGCTGCAGAAATAGAAAAATTCTGAGCAATTCTTAGAGTTGTGCAGCATATGTTGATTGATATATTTATAATATAGAATGCTTTCTGTTGAGATGAGAATTTACCGGCAAGTATCTTTGATTAAGTAATATTACCATGTTCTTATCTTCAGAAACGAGATTACCAATTTTGAAGGTATTGGTCCTAGTTTTGGTTTTGCACTAATATAATCAAACAAGAAAATCTCTGACTCTTGCAAGCTGAATTAAATGCTTATAGCAAAATTTTGAATGATCAATGCATTCGGGTAATTTTTTATTCACTAAAGTCACATGCTTTAGAATGGAACTAGGGAAAAAAAGCGAAAGGTCAAGAAGCTTGCAATAAGTAGTATAGTTTTGGCTGCAATTATTTTTTTTATCAACAAAGAATCGAGCGCTGATATCATTCATAAAGCGTTCGACATAAATTAATCACAATTAGCAATATAAATTGTAAGAACCACTGATGAGGAAGGGTTCATATTTGAGTATTATTTGTCACGAAAGAAAGGTTAAGATTGACTTCTATAAATTTCATTTTGAAAAATGAGACAATTTATCATGGCTTTTCACGCGCTCCTAGAGGACGTTCGATCTCTAGGCATGGGATATTGTAAAGTTGCATTATCTTTATGTGGGCACCAGAACTATTATATCGGATTCATTATCGAGTAATTGATGACTAGAGGAAAAATGTCGCAGGACTATCTAGTAAATATTATTAAAGGATTGCTACATAGATATAACGGAGTGGCTGTGTGATTTTTAAAGTATTGTTTTCTTTTGCGAAACGCAACAGTAAAATAATTAAGACTTTTGCATGATTTGATCCATTTTTAACCTGATAGCGATCGGAATCTAAAATGATGCATTAGGGTTTCACATCATTGCGAACATTTTGTGGCATCCCTTTACCACATCTATTTCAAAAGATTTTTTGATCATCTTCCTTTTTTACAAATATTTGGGAAGCAATAAATGCATTACTACTAGGATCTCAAATGACTTATTGTGCACTTTTTATCACTTTTGATGTATTTGTTGAAAGAATCTAAAAGATAAAGTTTCGAGCTTCATCTCCCATTTATTTAGCTTATGTATGACATATCCATTTCACAGTTACACACAAATCACCATCATACTTCTCATTGGATACAAACTTCAACGTGCAATCAGATTCGAATGAAACAAAAAGGGCATTCCCTATGCTAAAGCAAACTCGACTATGGATTTGTATTTGATTTAAATTTATTGCTTTGTTGTAAACAATGAATTGAGATAGCTGTTTCATAATATCTATTATGATACATGCTACCCTTTCATGGAACGAACAAACTTTCCGCGGAAAAAAATGCTATCCGTTTCGATCTACATTTAAACCAAATTCCACAAACACGAATGAGAAGGTGTGGCTTTCGTATGTAAGCTATTATGACATGAGAGTTAGAAGTTTGATTGCGAAAGTGGGATTTCCGTATGGTTTGGTATACTTTTATCAGTTTCTGTTCATTTTTTCCCATTTCATCAAAGGCGTGCCATAAATTTTAAATTTGGTCAACTCCATGCCTCTCCAACATGATTCGACAATGACGATGCCGGTCCTGAGCTTATCGTTGTATGCATCTTCACCAGATGCATCCATCCGTGTCAACCCCAGACATCGAAACGTAAGTTTATGTTGATGAAAATTCTAAACGAAACCAAATCCAGACAAGGCATTGGCTTTTGTTGCTCCTGACTATTGGTCCCAACTTCATCTTATACTGTGTGACTTTCATTTGTAATAAACGCACCTTACTCACCAACAAGCATTTATTTCTTCTGTTATAGTCCAAATATCAAGAAATGAAGCTATCAAGACAGTCCCAGATTCTTCTGTTTCAATCCTCAAGATAGCACAACTACAGAGCTGCGTATAGGTGATTGCTTCTTTTGGATTTGGATACGTTCCTACTTTAGGCTTCATCAAGATGCAGTTGATAAGGGTTGGAAGCGAATATGTTGTCTTTGAAATTCATTTAAAGAAACCTGAGAGATAGTGTTATTTTCAACGTTATTGATGGTTTCTTGATAATTGAATGACAATCGTTGATTTCTACTACATGATTCTTCTCACATCATGTGCTCAACAAGGCTTACGCACTGCTTTGCGAAGAATCTACAAGTTGTGTTTGAGCACATGATTCTGTCTCACGTAAGAGAAAAAAGGATTGATACATCCTTGGATATTTCAGTTATGGTTTGTTTCGTCGGAAAGGCAACTAAAGTTATATAATGCCCAATACTACTTGTTTTGAGGGAGCTTCGTAAGGTCAAATATTGCTAGCAACAGATGGAAGGGCATAATGGAGCGAATATTGTCAGGAAATTTGATTGTTTTTGTTAACTTGCTATACTCTTCTACTGTGTTATGCTACTTTTTGTTCGCATGCAATTCATTTCATTTTATATTCCATTTTTGTTGCTGTTCTAAAATACATTGTGTGTGTGTTTCAATTGTTTGGTATGTGTTTTATGATTATGTACACTTTTATCTGCTCATTGTAACTCATTTTCTTATTCATTGTACTCATTTTCATTGTCTTACATTCCAATTTGTTGAGATGATTCGATTCTCTTTATGCATTGTCCTTTGTTTAAGCTGTGTGCATAGTTGTGTATTTTCTATTTTTTGCCATGTATAGTTTGTTTGATTTATATTCAACGTGCCATTTTTTCGTTCCTTTTAGTGGGATGTTTTATGAAAAATATTGGACTATTTTTGCTTTAGCCATTGGCGCACTTTAATTTTTCACACTAGACCTTTAGGTGTTTCCGTAGCATCTAGAATTTGCTAAAATGAGAACGAATAATTTAAGGGAAAAATGTATATAAACTGCCGTTTGCATTTCTAATAAACCATAGTCGATATCATATGTTTTCGTCTACATATGATTGCTGATATTGGGTGAAACTCTGGGCCCTAGCACAGTCTAATGCCGGAGGAAACACCGTAAACCATATCAGAAACAAACAAACAAACATATGATTGCTGATTGAAAACATAATTCCTCGCTCTAATACAAAGCCCAAAGGACTTCTCAGAAAATTCTTTTGTGTCGTTCAGACTTAGATTCTACACTTTTTACTGCTCAATTATCTTTTGTTTTGGACTTTTGTGACGAATAGGATACTTTTTACAACGACTTTGATATCTAATTCATTCCTTCACTCATGCTCCTCGAGAATTCGATCTGGTGCTTCTAATTCCTTCTGATTTTGAGATAGGACACTGCTGGAAATTTGTCCAACACTTCACACATAATTGAAGTCTTTTAGGCTATAATTCAATTATAGAAGATTTCATCACAGTACTATCAAATACCTCAATACATTATAGATTATTATAGCTCCAAAATTAACAGACTAAAGAACTTGTTAAATGTCTTTTCGAAGTCATAAAAATAATTTGTTGTTATGAATATGTGAGCACTTTGGAAGTCTAATCTCTTTTTTCATATGGAAGTGCCGTTCCTTTCTCCGAAAAGTCATCATCAAACTTCTTCCAAACGCTTTAGATTAATTTGGCCTCAAAATTAATGCCAAAACGACATCGTCGAAGACAATTTAAAGTCATAAAAAACTCTACTCCGTAAAGTATATGAGCGCTTACTTTTTTTCATGTAATGTGGTTGTATAGTTGGAGTAATATTTCACCAAAATTGGCCAACTGTATTCTTGCTATTCACCATTAACACTTTTTTAATGGCCAGAGTACACTTTTAGAAAGACCTTGAGAGGCTATTTAAAAAAATATAGGCAAACGATGCTCTAATACTACTCCAACCATATACGAAATTAATCGCAGATTAGTCTTGGGTAGAAAATGAGAGCACCCCTAAGTTTCATTGCATTTTCTGGGAAGTCATTGTCGATGGATTGTTACACGAAAAGCAATATTATTTATGACTTTTTTCTCTGTGACTTTTCTCACGGAGGAAGTTTTCTGTTATTTTATTCAAATTCTTAAGGAAAATCGCTGTCAACATATAGCAGTATCTCTTTAGAGTAAGATGTGCCTCTTCGGAAATAGGCCTTTCATTACGGGAACAGTACGGGACCGTAGATTGAAAAATAACTCGATATTCTGAACTTCAACGAACTTATTCTTCTATCTTTCCTTATAGATTGCTATATTCGAGTAGTGGCACTAAAACTTTTCTCATAAAATTTCGATCAAATCTAAAGCATCACAATGAGAATTCAAGGATTCAATCCTTTCCACAGAAGAGCATTATCGGAACTACAACTACAACCGAAGCGAGCAGAAGCCACTATCGGAGAAAAGGGGCTATATATAATAAATGACGATAGAGAATGGCAAAAGCTGAAGGAACATCTGAGAACATCTGGGGCTAGAACAAATATATCGGCTAAATTTTTGGTGTTTGATTATTTGAATCAAATGCAAGAAAAAGAACAGGGCTTTGGATTTGAATTTTGCCCGAAACGAACACCTCCAGGAGACAGAAACCGAATAACTCAAATAAGCCCTCATAAAAATATTGCAACACGAAGAAGAAGTTACACATCACCATTATGAGAGATGACAACATTAGGAGGACAGCATCCAATCATTTGGGAGAGCGATAGTTTTACCCACTACACATAAAATTATGATAATCACTTGGACTTTTATCCGAGTAATAATGCTTCTAATTCAAAAAATTTAATGATCTTCTTTTAGTCAAGTGATGATGTTTACTTTTTTACCATTGTCGGAGAAATGTAGTGACCTCAAAATGAAAGGATGTCATCATTTTATCGTCCCGAACTTTTGATTTGTTGCTACCTACATGAATTTGCTATATGTGATGACATCATATTTATTAAGATGAGCACGTAGGCAACGTGTAAATTGGGATGAAAAAATCTTACCCAAAACTCTACTTCGGAGAGCAACATTTGATTAGCGTTCGTCAATGCGTATGACGTAATAAATACTCCAATCAATTCGCACATCATACATGCACGTACAGAGGCAGAGTACCATGTTACCTAAATTTAAATGCTGATCATCTTGTGGAACTCCCACGAACAATCTCTTTCGATCTCATTTTTCATGGTGTAAATTCATCCACCACAGTGGTAAACTATGGATGACGATGTGTGCAAAGAAGGATCCTCGACTGTCCCAGTACCTGTGAATGCATGGGGGAAAAAGTTGGATGTGTCGGAAAGTTGTGCAATTCAAGAAGTTGGGACGCATTCCACTGCACGAGTGACTCGTTTCTCAGACATTATGGAGCAACAACAAACAGACGAGCTTTTGGAGACAGAAGTAAAAAATATTCAATATGCGAATGTGAATGAATCAGAGGAAGAACGCCAATTACGATTAGCGATTGAAGCATCTTTGTTTGATTGTGAAACCGATGAAAAGTTAGTCAATGACGGAGATAAAAAGCCAAATGGATTAAAAGAAGAAGAAGATGATATGGATGAGGAGATGAGATTAGTTCTTGCCATGTCATTAAGCGAGGCGAATCTATCAACAACTACGACTACTATCCCTCCATCAAGTAGCGAATATGCCTCAAAATCAACAGAAGATAATAATATTTTATTGAACGGGAGCAATTCAGAAAATGGGAATAATGTCCATTCATCTTTATCAGAAGAAGAAGCTCGACTCATAGCCTTAGCTATTCGTGAAGCAGATGATGCTGATCATGCTTTATCTCTTGAACTTGCAATGAAATTAGAGAAAGAAGAAAAGAATACTGTAGGGAAACGATATACACATAGTCAGCATCCAACTCAACAGAGACTGCAAAGAGATTCAAATGTAAAACTAGTCACGAGATCTGAATATTTACAACAAAAAGAAGAATTGAACTTTTCATATCAATCAACTCCAAGAAAACTTATGGGCAGTGATTACGATGAAATGCAAGATGATGATATTGATGAGAATTATGAAAATGATGAGAATCTATATGACCATGAAGAACCAGATATTGGATTCCGCTTAAATACCAATAACAAAAATAATAATCATCAAAAAATGGCATCATCTCCTGCATGGACTCGTAGTCAAAAGAACCACACAATTATTGTAGGACCCAATGGAGAGATGCGATCTAAGCATGATGTAGAACTCAAATCCAAATCAAACGCACAACGCCTTTTATCCCATCAAAATTTAGAGTATCGTTCTGGTAATAAAAAATCCATCTCTAGCACACCTTCCATCAATGATCGAGCTTACAATGATTTTATGAAAAAAATGAAACAAACTAAGAAAGGTGTAGCTACACACGGTCATGGACGTGCCGAAAATATGGGGGATGACAAGACAAGAGGGGGTGCCTTGGATGGTAATGTGCGCATGGAGATACAAAAAGCAATTAATAGTGGGTTAATTGATGGAATGAATGGAGTTGTAAAAGAGGGTAAGGAAGCATTGGTATATCATGCTGATGCATCTGATAGGGAAATCTCTGTTGGGACTTGTCATGTAAATACTGGAAATAGTGGAGTCGCAGTGAAAATATTCAAGAGGATACAGGAATTTAGACAAAGGGGTGCATATGTAAACGGTGATCCAAGGTATCATAAAGTAAAGTTTGGCAAACAAGACAAAAGGAACCAAGTCGAAATATGGGCTGAAAAGGTAAGTTGAAAATGTTTCAAAACAAATAATAGATTTTAGTATTTCTCACTTTAGGAAGTTTCCCACAATAACAGGAATATAGAAATTTAATCCGTGCAAATCGAGCAGGAGTACCTACTCCTATTCCGCTTCTTCATAGGCAAAACATACTTTTCATGACATTTTTGGGCGAGAACGGTTGGCCATCACCACAGCTCCGTGAGATTAAAATAAAATATAAGAGCCGAAAATGGACTAACTTTTATTGTCGTACAATGATTGCAGTCAGAAGGTAGGTTGATCTAATGATTTTATCATGATGTGCATCGATTTTATTGGGCCTAGCTCTTTGACTAATAATTTTCGTTCGTTTTATAGGCTATATCATTTGGCTCGTCTTGTTCATGGTGACTTAAGTGAATATAATATCTTGGTTTGTCCATCTCATCAAATACAACCATCGACAAAAACAAGTTCTGACAAGAAAATAGACACAAAACATACAGATTTACAAATTGTTCTAATCGACTTTGGACAAGCAGTGGAAAGAGGTCATCCGAACTCTTCAGATCTACTTCGACGTGATTTGGGACGTGTTGAAACATTTTTCAAAAGTCAGGGTGCATCTGTTTTAGACCTTGATACCTCCTTGGAATTTATCGTGAATCCATGTGAATACAAAGTAGAAGCTCAAGAAGATTCTAGTTGTTTACTACATAATGAAAGTCAAAAGGCAGAATTGATCACAGAAACTGAGACTCCGACTGGTGTAGTGAATGAAACCATAGACAAAAGTTGTAAAATTGAATCAAAGGATGTTATCAAAGAATCAATAAATGCAGCAAAACAAGCTTCAGAAGAAAATATAGTTAAAAATATGACAATATTGAATGAGGACAAGGAGTCATGGCGCCATTCAATTCCAAGCTGGGATGATGATAAGGATCTTGATCGGCTTATTGATTTGATTCATTCGCAGTCAAAGCCTTCGTCATGAAAAAATAAGTAACATAGTTACATCTTGACAATTCTAAGTTTTAATTAGTGGTCCTGTCCTAAATATTATCCCCTTCATAGAATTTAATTTTATATCATCAATTTTCTTTAGAATAGATAGTGCTCCATCCAGACTTCATTGCATGATTCACAAAAGGAATTGGGAAAGGAAAAAACACACGAGTAGAATTTTGATAATTTGAATACCGTTCTCCTCGTTTTTGATGCGAAAAATGTTCTGCCGGTGCTGCTCCAGTCCAATACATTAAACAATCATAAACGAATCTAGGAATTAAGAAAAGGTTTAATGCCCAATAACCAACAAGAAACATACTTTCTCCCTGAATTGTATATAAATCATATAAACAGGGCAAAGTGGAAATGACTAATCCACACCAAGATAGCCATTCACAGAAATAGTTAGGGTGACGCGACAAAGTCCACAAAAAGAATTCTTTACCATTGTATGGTGCATATCCAAGGACAAATTTCACATTCGTGGAGTTCTTTTTCCTCAATTTTATTCTAATTTGAAAAATAAGCTTTTGGATATCTACAGCTGATTCAATAATCCATGCAAGTACCCAAATGGTCAGTCCCATCCATGAAACAATGGGAAATTGTAATACCTCAAATGATTCCCTAGTATTTTTGGTTGATACGATAAGTGCTCCGATCGTACCCAGAATTACGACATTTGCGAAGTATTGCTGAAATATATCATGATTCCGTTTCAATATCCAAAACTTGTTTGATGCTCCCCCCATATGATGATAAAATCTGAGTTTGGCATATTCATAACGGGGCAAGTCTTTTGATCTCACATACGGAGCAAACAATGCAAGAGCACCAAATCCCATACGACCCCCATGAAGAGTCAGGGCTATCCCCATCAACAACGCATGTAGATTCGATTTATCCGAACTGGACTTCTTGAACTGTTCAAACACTACTGTCAAAACTGATCGTGCATCAAAAGATTCCATCTCAAAGTTTTCTGGGGACAAGCAAGAATAAACAAGCTGTGCTCCAATCATCATGACTCCTAATGGCCAAGCAATGTCAACATAAAACATGTGTCCTGTCAACCAAGATGGAATAAATGCGGTGAATAGAAAAAGGAATGTTTGTATAAGTGCGTTTTTTTCGAACCAATCAATGATTTGTGTGTTTCCGGTGTAAAGATAGGCAAGGATCATACTGTATCCGAGGAAAGATTCCACAGGATGGAGCCTTTCCCCAAGTTTACAGCAAATATATAGCTTCTGGAGGACAGTTTTGCTTCCTTCTTTCCCCATTTCCGTGTCCTTCTGTCATCAAAAAATAACGACTCTTTTCTATACAAATAATCTACGTAATGAAAAGTTGATGATTCGTGGAAAAAGACCTGAGTTGAAAGAGACAAAACTAGTAGTAGAGAATAAGCATATCATGTCATAAACATGCTACAGGTTTTCATTTATTTTCTTCAGTTGCAAATCTCTTGTGAATCACACGAGACGGATTTTTGTAAACAGTTTTAAAAGTTTATATCTTTAAAGTATAATAATATTAGTTTCAGTCAAAATGTTTTCTCCTAATGTCATAAAAAGCCGAAAAGAATAACAATCGTGAGCACAAGACAAGTATCAGTGTTCAATCAAGAGAGAAAATAAGATTTTTTAGCGGAATTATTACAACATTCACTTACCGATATTGGAAGTATTCCCTTTTCGCACTAACACTCACAAGTCGCTTTTCTGGTAAAATGCAGGCCGTGAGGCGTCCCCCGTATACACAACCTGTATCTAATCCAATTGCATGTTCGTATTGTTGGAGTCCTCTATCGGCATCATGGCCAAATAGTACAGTTTGAGGTCCATCCCATAACCTAGCCCAAGGCCAATTGTTAAAAAATTTAGAAGTAACGGTTCCATCGGGTAAAATACTCCTTCAAAATCACATGAAAATGTTAGTCGATTGATATTGAAATGATAATTCAGGTGTAGGAAGAAATAAAACTAACCTCATATTCATCATTAGTCTGGGATTTTGTTTTGCTAGGCGTATGCCTGAAACAAAACCTGCATGTACGAATAATGCTCCGAGTTCTTTACTTGAAAGGTACCAAGGAAGACAGTAGAGCCACTTTAAATCTGCTTTGCTCAATCCAGAAGCAATGTGAAAATGTTCTGAACCTATAACGGGAGGATCAGCACCTATGTATGTAACAATATTGAAATGATGTCAACAATAATATGATTTCAATTGTAAAAGATATATAAAGTTCTTACCAGACATGATCGCTTGATGCCAACGAATAACTTCAAAGTCATGATTCCCCCTCACTCCTATTGCTCCAATTTCCCTTGCCATCTGGACCACGGACAAACTATCTGGGCCCTTACTAACTAAATCACCAAGAAACACGACCAGATCTCCAGGTCTATAATCGCACCTTCGAAGTAATGCTTGCAATTCATCGAGACAGCCATGAACATCACCAATGGCAATAACCCGAGGTTGACGTTGCTTCGCTCGTTCTGTTACTGCATCGACGAGAAGAGGGCCAAGATTGCCCTCGTATGGTGACTCAATTAAATTTTCTTCCGAGTAGTCAAAGAATACACCCCCATTACCACCGGAGAGATAAATATCGTCGGCAGCGAAATCATCACTGCCTGGTAACCCAAATGGAACATTTTCTTCTTTTGCTTCATCTTCACCATCTGAATTGTCGTTATCTTCTTCTAGAATATCATTCACGCGATCATTTTCTTTTTCCTCGTCTTCATCTTCTTCTTCATCCACTTCTAAGATGGGGCCGTCTAATTCATCAACCTCAAACAGCAACTCTTCCATAACTTGGTCCTTAACAGAGTCAGCCCAACCATCATCTTCTCTCACCGAAGCAGCTAGTGATAAAGCCATACTCCCACCGTTTACTGCCTCGGACAAAGCTTGATTTATTTTTTTGGTTTCATGCTGTAAGGTTTTAAGAAGTTTTTTCCCACCGAATTTGAGAATAAATTTGACAGAGATTTCGGTAACTCCACGATCTGCTTCAGATAAGGAAAGTTTTTCAATTGCAACCTTGAATCCTAAGTCATCTGCTCTGATCGCCTTTGTGATTCCACGAGCAAGAATTCTACTCAAGACCCTGTTTCGACTCTTTCCCTTTTTGTTCCTATCCTCAATCTCAGACCTGTTAACACCAATGGTAAACTTTAATTCTCCACCTTCTACAGCTGCATTGAGTCTATCTTTTTCTGGTTGAGATAATGGATGTCCAAAGAAAGAAGAAGATGACATTTGTTTTTCACCGTCTTCTGAGTATACACCGTCGGGTATCTTTTGATTTTGATTTGGTATATTTGAATCAGGACCATCTTTATTTAACATAATCATCTGCTCCATCAAGTCATTGTAAGATAAAAGCAGGTCCCCTTTGTCAGAATCTTTCTTTGATTTTTCTTTCAACAGAGATTCATTTTCCTGTACCAGACTTCTCAACTCTTCTGGACATACTTTCCATTTTACGGCAGACGAAACAAAGTTTTCACAATAAAGTCCCCGTGATATCTGAGATACTTTGGATATGGATGGAGCGTGTAGAAGAGGACCAAAGTCACGTGAATTGAGAGTAATTTTTTGCACCCTGGGTTTCATTGCGAGTATAAATGTTGATACGTATTTTATAACGAAAAAGATAGTTGATCTCATGTTAACTTTACTCACCAGTCTTCTGTATTACCATCAAAGGTTAGCTCTACATATCTCAATGGGGGATCAGCATTAATGGGATTACCGCCAACAAGCATTTCCATTCCTCTACGAATCATTTTTCTGTTTGATTGAGCAGGTTGATCATTTTCAGTTTTCCGCGGTAGTTGACGACGATTCGATTTCCGATATGATTCATTACTGGTTGATGGTTTTTTTGTTTCATATTTCCTATTGCTTGAATTTCGTTTTCGTGGAGACTGACGTCTTGAACCTTTATTGGTTGCTGTCTGCTGCACATTTCGACGAATGTGAATTTTGTTTCCATTAGAGTAAACACGGTTTGTTTGTTCCGCTGAGAAAGGTAACTCTTCATCATCGCTATCACCATACGAATCATCTTCATTTACAACGTTGGGATCATTCGACTGCTGTGACGATATCGGTTGAGGTTCAGGTGTTGATTTGTAAAATAATTCACTCACGGGTAGAACTCCATCCAAACTTGAAAGTAAGGAGGAGGAGGATGAAAAGGATGAAGGGGAGGTTTTTGATTGATTCGAATCTGTTTCCGATTTGTAAGTGGGTAGGATAGCACTATCGTTTTCAATATCTTTATTATTGAATTCTTTTTTATTACCTTTATTTTTCTTTCCTTTATATCGTCCATTTTTCTTTCCCTGATTTTGCTTAGATTGATTGGATAAAGCTGGGGGTGGTGGTAACGAAGAAGATGTCTTTTTCCTATATTTATTATTTTTATGTTTGTCACTCACGTTCTTGCCAGAAGGCATTGTAGCACGTGGCGATTTACCTGATAAAGAGTCCGATCTTTTTGCACCTCTTGATGAGTCTCGATAATCACGTTTCTGTTTCTCTGACGAATAAATTTGAGGTAATGGTGGCAGTGGTGGAAGAATGGAGGAAGATGTTGATGAATCAGATTTGATTTTGCCGATTTTTTCTCCTTTTTTATTGTCAAGACTTTTGTCTTTGCCAACATGAATACCTAAATTTTTAGTATTATCTCCACTTTTATTTTCATTCGTTCGAGGTGGAAGCAAGGATGCAAAAGAAGATTGAGGAATTCTTTTCGTAGTTTTTATATCTTTCTTTTGCTTCCCTTTTTTATCATCTTTGTCAACATTATCATTAGCTTTCCCAAGAGCTGCCATAGCCCTGTTTTTCATCATCTCATCTTCACTATTCTGACTTTCGCTTTGAGCACTTAATGAGAAGAAATCTATTCTAGAAGTTGTAAGTTCGAATGAAGAATACGAGTGGCGACAGCAATTATTATTTTGTCTATATATTGAATTGCTGGTGAGCTGAAACGCGAAGATTTCCTTCACAATAATTGATGATATACTACCAACAGAACATAATAGCAAGAAGTTGAATTTTCTCTTGAAAAACAGTGTTGGTTTGGCCCTTTTCCTATATCGTCTATCAGCAGAAAATCTTTCATTGATCTTCTCTGAAGAAGGTTTGTGAAATATTGGAGAAGATGATAACATCGTCATCCTTTGTTTCAAGATATCCAAGAAAGCCTCTCGGAAGGAAATCAATTTTTTCCTTGCTCTTATCTAGTGACTGAGCATGAACTTTTGCAGAAATGACACTTATATATCAACCATTGAGGAATAATAAATTGAATGTTGCTGATGATTCCAAATTGAAGCATTGATGATGAGATTTCCGTAAACTTCACTCTGAGCCTTTGCTTTTTTATTAGCATGCGTAGGTGTCTTAGTCTAATTAATTTTTTAGCTTTAGATGTACGTCATAGTTGTCATCCGACAAGAACTTTGAAAGCGCGTGCTGTATTATTCCGATATCTCAAGCAATGGACGAATATAGGAGGTTGTACATAAATCCTACATGATTGCATTGGACATATGGAAGGAGGTTTGAGGAGCATGATGACGACAAAACATAAAACTTATCACACAGCAGAGTGATACAAAATACATTTAAAAAAATTGACTTCAAAACGATAGCCTCCAGTGAACTCTGATTTTAATTTTTGTTGATTAAAATTATTTGAAAAAAGTGCATCAATTTTATTACTTTTAGGCTAGGACCCATGAGCGACCATTTTCTAATGTGTGCTTTACGCCAGAAGGAAAAAACTGATGAAAAAGTGAGCTACTTTATGTGACACAAACATCAATCAATGCGTAATAACATCATTCAGAATTTTCTTCATTTTAAATGCTGAAATGAAACACAAGTTAAACATAAACATACTTTATAATGAGACACTTGTACAACAAAGAAAGTACCGCTTTAAAAGTATAGAGTACAATTTTGAGGCGAGGTTTGATCACATATATCGAAATATTCTAATTTATTGCAGAAAAAGAAATGTTTATTGCTGCATTCTTTGAAATCTAAATAGCTTTAGATCTTCATAGACGTACTTTGACATGATTAACTGATGGCACCACACAAATGAATATAAATCTTTAAAATGAAAAGTGTTTGTTCATGTGAGGTGCATGTGGTGCCCTTAAAAAATGTAGGTACTAGTTTTCAGCAAATTTAAAGACCATTTAAGGAACAAATGTACATGAAACATAAAACAACACTGCATATCTATCATAATCACTTTGGCATGCCAATATTCAATGCTCAAAAATTTCCCTCGTTGTTTCTTCTTTCATCATATGAAGATGTTTGTCACATTTAAACCAAAGAAATTGCAGATAATGTATTTTGATCTTTCCTGCAAGGGAAGTATTTGGTAAAAACATTTTGTAATTATGAAGCTTTGATACTTATGGAATTGAAATCCGGGACTAATGGACTTATGCAGCAATGAACTTATTTCGGATCTGACATGCGAATTGATAAATGACTCTTTTGTTTACCTTTCGTGCATTTGGGCATATCAAAATAATGTAAACGTAGATCTAAGTCATCTCAAATATCTTCTTACTTCATGCTTTTGATGCTCTCGCTCACGTTGATTTGGTCCATCGAACGTTCTTGCTTCATTTGCTATTTCTGGTGTTGTTACACTCGTTTCCATTATTTGTTCTTCTGGTTCTTTTGTGCTGTCAGTTATATTTTCATTGATGATTCCTGTATTATCGTCAATAATAATGATGGAAGATGCACTAGGAGCTGAAGTAGGAGATGTAATTGAGTTGAGCTCTTTCATGTATTCTCTGTTTTGCAAAAATTCTTGAACAACCATTGTGGATAAGACGCCAACGGTCATTAATATGACTACACACAGAAAAATGAGAAGTGGTGGTATTCTTAGCTCAGCTAACTTTTGTTTCATTCCAGCCTTTCCCATTTCGATATCTATGCTTCCAGTTACTCAAAGGACTTTCTTCTTACTGTTTGATATGTATTGGAGACCAAAAGATAAAAAACAGTTTTCATTCACGAACTGTAATTTCGTACTGAGTCTTTGGAGAGATGAATAAAGTCTTTCTTGCAGATCGAGTTACCATAATAATTCAATCTAATCGTGATTATATAATTTTTAACGTGCTTTTACAACAAAACATACAGTTCAAAATTCGCTATCATCATAAGTTTTCTTCACTTGGCTTCCGTAATTAGATGTTACATTCCTTTTTCACTTTAGAGAGTATCTAAGTAAAGAAATGAAATGACTATGTCTATCAATAAGTAAAACTCGTATTTCATAATATTAGCGCTTAAATGAAATAAGAAAGCATTTCTATCAATGCAGTTGGTGATGTATAGGGCATGCGTACCGTGAGCTTCAAGACAAATAAAAGACAAATTAATTTTGTGCCAAGCATTCATTTTTTCTGTCCTCAAAATTTGTGAAAAAACAAATAATAATGCTTTAGTTTCTAGAGAGGTCAGAAATTAATAATCCATTGATAATATACAAAATGTTTATAGCTTAGCATCTATGTTATGCCAAAGATTCTCATATCTTCTCATGATTTCTTCGAGAACTAATGATTCATCTGTTGCAGCCTCCGGATGATATATCATATCTTCCATAAACAATGTCGCTCTTTCCGATATTTTGAGCGCTTCATCTTCATTCTCAATAACCCATCTTGTCTTCTTTACCGCATCAGACCCATCTGCCTCTATTGGTACATAATGGACCCATGGTTGTAGTAATTCTTCCATAGCCCATGAAGTAAACGACGGAGGTGGCATTAATACAACAGATTTGCAAAGTAACTGCCATTTCAATCCAGATGAAACATCATTTCCTTCAAGACTTATAATAATCTTGAATTCTAACATTTCCTTTATGGTGTACTTATCTTTCACAACTTGCATCCCATAAACGTGTGCTTCCGGGCTGGATAATCGTAAAGCATCATTTGTCAATCCTACATCCATTAATGTAGAACCAGAATTTTCCAAAACAAAGTGACAGCGATGATTCCGTATACAATTAATTTCATCCTCAGCATCAGTGTAATATGAAGCTTCATCAATCTCTTTTGTCAGTCCGCCAGTCATCGCTCCTCTCCATACAGCTTCATTTTTTTTCAAATACCAAGGGGTGTCACATTTTCTGATAATACCCAATTTTCCGAAATGTCTATCAGAATTAAAATTTGATATGATTGACATAGGTCCCTTGTCCGCTAATACCATTGTTTCTTCTGCTAGTGTTGAAAGCCTGAATTTACTAAAAGTAGGAAAAGGGTAGGCCAGTGTTGCATCACCAAAAACGGTAACTACTGGAGCTTTGAGCTCTTCGTTGGGTAACCTTTGCTGTACTCTCAAAAGTCTTAACGTTGCATCTTCGCAATAATTGAGAATAGTGCTAGTAGCATATTTACACATTTCTTCATGAAAAAAAATTGGTGAATGGAGTATAAGTTCTTTCCTTATTGCTAATCTTTCAGGAGAATTGTATTGTGCTGCGATATGTGAATGCAAAATAATATCGCCGGTATCATCCAACATATACTCAAATGGCTTACTTGATCTGTTTGGTAAATTGTACCAGTAACCCATATATATTTCTACTCGCCTTTCAATACTAGGAAACCTTTGATCTCGCGATGAAGGATGCCACTCAACATGAATTGGTTCTACTGGCCAAAGTATATTTCGTACGCGATGGTAAAACAAAATTTTGTTGCGAATCATTCGCCCTCTAGTTTTTTGGTATTCTCGTAAATCATTCTCGAAGGTGTCAATTGTTGGGATAAGTAATCCATAGAATATTTTTGTCATACATAACGCATAGGCAGCAATCAATGAAACCTTTATTCTTTTCATCGACATGATTTGAAAAGGTGTGATTTCTTGAAAATGATCAATGGGCTTATTGTATTTGTCATTGCCTGCTGTCTTGATTAAGTAGTGTGCAATCACAGCAAAAAATATTGCGCATGTAAGAATACTTTACACCAAAATTTTACTATTTGAAGTTAAATACAATAGCAATTTGTCTATGTGTTATAAGATTGAAATTTCAGTTCCATTTAATTAAAATTATATTTGCATTTACATAAAGCCTAATTAAAACGAGATTGAAATAGTCTACAAACTTTTTTGAGGATTCCGTTGCCCCAGGTAAAGGCTGCTGAGCAAAAGATCCGTAAGAGGCATGTAGCAGTTTGAAGACATTTATGTAAATGGAAATTCTAATTCTGCTGTATCCTGCTTTACGCTACGCATTTTTTGCTTTATGTTGATAATTTTTCTGAAAGGATTACCGAAAACCACTTTGATGAGTAAAATGACGGGAAGGATCGACGACGCAAAAAAATGAGTTTACAGGAAAGCATTATTTATAGGAGTGTCGCTGAAAAGAAAAAAGTTTGAGGCCCATTTAACTTCAGTTTTATTAGACAATTTATCATAGCTCAAGTAAAAACAAAAAAACTTTACGAACTTTTCCAGAAACAATTTTATACAATTCGAATTTCAGTAGGGTCCCAATCATCTCCCAATACATCATTGTCATCCCAACCATCTCTTCTTCCCAATCTACCTGCTTTCAATTGTTCATCCAAAGCATCTAATTGTTTCATATCAGCACTACTTAGTAAGAATCCAGTAACACCCGCAAATGAATTCTCGGCAATGGAATTTCGTTCTAGTTTAGATCCAGTGCCAGAACGTGGAACACATGCATATCCTTTGTGAAGCGCCCATCGAATGAGTATTTGTTGCTATTTTTTATTTTAGAAAAGCATGAGTGGAAGGTCAATATAATACGAAAGGAAAATAATCATTCAAGCCTACCTTGGTCACCCCTTTTTCTTTTGCCATGGCGGCTACTACTGCCCATCCTTCTTGAGGACCGGAAACTACAGTGCAATAAAATTCCGTGTCAGAAATGAAAATGAGGAATTTCAAAAAGAATCAATATCTTACCGGAACTCAGTTTCGACCAAGCACCACATGATAATATGGAACTATATTTGTTTGCCCACTGTACGACATCTTTATGCTGATTGAAGGGACTCAATTCCAATTGAATCACCGATGGAGCAGGAAGGCCTGCAGATACAATTTCCTCTATTTTAATATTCAAAGTACCAATCGAAGCATACAAATCATTTACAACGCAAAAAAAAAGACATTAGTATATACATAAATACATCCATATTCAACATAATATTGAAACAATTTCCTACCTAATGGAGCTACGCCATAATTACATACTCCCACAGCCCGAATAATCTTTTCCTCTTTCAACTCTAACAAGGCTTCATATGTCGAAAGACGCTTTTCCTTATTGGTCAATGGTGAATGAACCGAGCATAAATCCAAATAATCGACTTGCAACTTTTGCATTTCCTCCTTCACACGATTCTTTACATCCTTGATCCTATTGGATTGTTCCGCATTGCTCACCTTGTGAGATAGAAACAATTCGGTTCGCCGTGCTTGTTTTGGATCCTCATTTGAATTATATTCATGTTCGATGAAAGTCGCATTGGGAATAATTCCAGTATTAATATACGAATCAAACAAGTCTCCTGCTACGGAATTGGATTGATATAAAGTAGCTACATCAAAATGACGTACTCCGGCAGCTAAAGCCAGTGCTATACCTCTTTGAACTTGAGATGGATCTGTTTTATAAAGAGAATATCCAATACTGGGGATAAGAATTGGTTTGGAACGTGCCTTTCCGATATTAATTTGATTGCCTGGTTTAGAGATATAAGTATTAGTAGATTTCATGGCATTCGCAATGGATGGAAGAAAAAGTGGGGATATAGCAGCACCAGTGACTTTGCGCAATATGTCTCTGCGACTTTCTTCGGTTCCTTGTGTGTTTCCAATCTCATGACAGCTTGTTAATTGTGTCTCCTTTGAGAATGAAAATGCCCATATTGTTGGGGGGTTTAGAAGCACCAAGGAGAAGAGTAACAATAGATTCATAGGAATGAATGTAGATACGTAATCTTAATTGGATGATGGCTGTGAAATGATTGATTGTTAGATGGCGTCGAAAAAATGAGCTAGCGCCAAGGATCTCAATTTTGACGGATGTGTCACTTCCGTCGGATTATTTTTCATGGGTACGTCATCGACAATAAGATATATGCATAGCGTCTATTTGCAAAAATATATCATCTGTATCATTTTTTACTTACATAGCAATATAATTTAGTTCATTTCCAATGAGACTTCTAGTACTGGCAATGCTTAAGTAAAGATTATAACGGTAGCACAGTGACCTAAGTATTGAATTTATTTCACAGAAATATTTCGACAATGACTTTTTCCTACGTGTCCATTACTATGATATTCGTACATATAATCGTTACGTAATGCTGAACGAGACAAATGGGACTTTTGGAACCATATCGCTGAAACACGGCTTGTTTCCTTTGCCGGTCGATCGTTCCATCCCCCTCCAACATTTATATATAGAGTGAGTATCAATACATTCTCATTCCCAATGTCTACCGTCAGGTAAGTTACAAATTCGAATGAATTCAATCCATACCGATGGTGAAGGAGTATCCCAAGAGACAGAAAGATTGATGGAATGTTTTCATATGAACGCTATGAGGGTTGTTGAGGCACGAATAAGGGACGTTTGGAGGATTTACTTTACTATTCGCTTCCTTGTGGTTATCACGGTTGTCATAGTTATCATTGTTGTAGGATTTCATGTATGACCGACATTGTCAATCCACTATCGTCTTTCCCGAGAACCCCGACATCTTATTTTTACGACTCTGTATTGGGGGTATTAAGATCTTCCAAACTCGAGCGTATGTTCTTGTTGGTTTGATGAATTCTTTCCGCCCATATCCATAATCCTGAGTTTGATTGACTAATTCTGTTTGTATTGAAACACTAAGATCAGTCGATTGTATTACTGAAAAGGGAACAGTTTCAGTCAGTATGATATGCTTGTCTTACTGATATGCTTGCCTTTGATTGATGTGTTGAGTGTTTTCGGAACAGATTCTCCTAGATAATTTTATTTTCACTTTGATTATGATGATTGATGCGACTTTGTGTCAATGAACAGGAATGTATTGATAAATGTGTCATGTGTTGTTGATGCGTCAGCCTGTTTTGTAAAGGAATGGTTGATAATGAAGATATGTCAACTTCCATGACAAGCAGCTGAAGTCATTTTTAGTTTCATGGTGAATTACCCTCTGATAATTTCCACATTGGTTTTGATGATTGATGAGACTTTGTGTATAGGAACATGTTGATGCATGTGTCATGTGTTGTTGATTGTATCGGACTAGATCTTAATCCCTTTCTGGATCTCTCAAAAGAATTTAGGAAACGATGATGGAAGGAATTGAAGCATAATTCTCACTTTTACCATTCTGTCTACATGCACACATGCACACTTATATATATTTCAACAAACACAGATACTTTCTTCCAGAAGATGGAGATGAAGAACAACATCCAAATGTTTATCTAGCACGAAAACCACGTCAACCAAATCAACCACCATTATTACGAGATATAAAATCATCCTTTCCTTTGCCAGGAACCTTTCATTTTCGGTTCAAATCCTCCTTGGTTCCAGGTGCCGAACTTTACGGAAACGGGAAAGAAATGCCGAGTGTTTGGATGGATTGCGTGGACGATAATCGACCTGTTCCTGTGTGGAAAAATTCTATTATTGCCAAGGTTACGAGAATTAGTCTCGATGAGGATGATTTGGAGGAGGAAGAAACACCTGTTCCTAGTTCTACGCATCAAATGAATGGAGTTTCTAATGTAAATGTACCACCACCTGCCCCAGTAGCACCAGCAGTTGCTGCGCCTCCACCTACCGAAAACTTATTAAATGTCTTTGATACTCCCGCGGCACCTCCAGCTGCAGTTCCAGCACCTACATCTACCACCACGAATCTATTCGATATGGATGCTGCTCCCAGCAATCATTCCAGCACAGGGAGTCTTCTCGATATCCCCACCTCAGCAGCTCCTGCATCCTCCGATCTCTTGGGAATGAGTATGGGGGCACCACCTGCCCCAGCACCACCTACCCAAAATCATTTTCCTCAAGCATCTCACGCCCCCATGCCACCTCAACAACATTATCCCCAAAATCCCTACCCAGCCCAACCCAATAATATATATCCACAACAACCACAACAGAGAGGGGTACCAATGAATGGAAGCCATCATTCTCATACTAATATGAATGGAAGTGGACATGCTCAACGTGGGAACTATGGAAACATGAATCAAAATAAGAAAGAAAATGGGTTTGATTCCTTTGCGAATAAGCAAGGTCCTTTCGGTAATTTGAATTGGGGTTAAAGTAAACAAGTATCGTTCATTGCTGGATTGACCAAAAGTTTGGTGGAGGAAGGACATCGAGATGATAGGTATTCCACCACAGTAGAGATGTAATAAAGATTTAATTTGTGGGAATATTGTAGGACTAAACTACGTTCATATCGACCAAACACTATGGACGCTTTCTTGCCATTCATTCACATTATGACGTTTTGATGAAATAATGAATCATTATAAATGATGTAAATAGTTAATGCATTGTTATTGTTTGTGGCAGTGTTGATTATATTTTATTAGATAAAATAGGTTTTTTGTAATCATGGGCCTTAGTCAACATTATCTTCTTTTAGTTACGTTCCTCGACTTACTTACAAATTATGATTGTTTTTTACCATGATTTTTTACTAATTATCCTCATAGAGGTGCAAAAACGGGGGGGTTATTGGTAGGAGTATTAGTAGCATATGTCTAATGGGGATGGCCTCTTTTCATCCTAAGAGGCCTTGTCGAATATTTTCACTAAATTGTTATCTATGATAAAATTTGAGGAAAAACTATAATGGACGCAAGGTACATTCCAAAGTATACCGCACTTCCGGGCCAAAACCGGGCTAAAATAAAAAAAATTAAACGAAATTATAACGGTTCTTTCCAAATGAAGTGTATTTATTTTAACAGTTTTCGCAACATAACAATCGTAAAATTAAGCAAAAAACATACACATCACATCATCGGAAAAGGACAAAAAAATAAACCTTCACATCGATTCACACCACTATCACATTTTTTCTTTTTTCTTTTTTTCTCACATTCTATTTTTGTCGTTTTGATCTCCTCGTTCATTATGTAGTTCATTCCACAAGTCATCCGCATTTGCAACATGCGCAAGGGCTTGAAGGCCAGAAGCTTGTGGGCATTCGTTTGCAAAATTAAAAGGTTCGTTTCGCCTCACATCATCCTCAACACTTGGATAACTCGCATCCATATCAGCATCGTCATCCACAACATACTCGCCTTGATAATAATTGTTGACTTTTTTTTTTCTGGGGAGAGTTCAAATCCAGCAAGTCTTTGGTCGGATTGGGGCCATAAACTGGATTGCCAGCTCGCGAAAATCCCACTTGCTTTGGATCTGGCTTTTCAGGAATTTCGTATTGATATTGCCTTGGAGGATGTTTTGCGACCTTGTAAATTGGTGCCGAGACGCTGTTATGTAGGTTATTTTTTGAAGTTTTTTTTGCAATATTTTGCTCATCATATGATCTTTTGTTTGCGAAGGATTTAGCAAATTGATCAACATGATGATGTTGATGCCTTAGCCTCGCCTCTCTCGCCATCCTTTCTTTTTTTGCTTCCGCGACGAGTCTCGCTTCAAAGAGGTCTTGAAGGGAAGGATGTTGAGCTGGCACAGTCCTTTCTCGAGGATCAGATGCATCCAGTGGTGAGTCATAGTCACTGCTGCTGGATCTCGAAGGAACTACGCGGATGCCAGGCAACGGCTCAACAAGTTTCGCCTTCACGCGCTCCACGCCCACAAGTTGGATGTGGAGGAAGAATCCGTCATCGCAACGGAACAAGTCATACCCAGGTATGACATCTTCAGAGTAAAAGTCAGTTTCGACTTGTAGAGGCAGAGCAATGGACATCCGACCCCATACTCTGCCATCAGTCCTAGCAAGTTGGGATGATGCATGAGCAAATGCAACCATCCTAACGTCCGTGTTCGAAAAGAAAGGCCTGCTAGAGGGTTCCTGAAACGACTCTCTATGACGCTCTGCATCGATGAAGCTGCTTTGGTAGCGACAATCGACGCAGAGGATCATTCCACAAGGTGAGATGGTGGCCTTGATTGTTTCACTTTTTGTGCTTGATAAAAGATGAATTTTCACACAAATTCTCTGAAATTGCCTCTCATCAATAAATTGATAGAGAATGAAAGGTAAGGACATCTTAGGTCGTTTATCTACCATATTGGTTGGTAACGACTTAAGAGCCTTCGTTGCACCTCTGCTTGCATTTTTTTTTCCTAATGGATTTTCTAATAAAATAAAGCATATTAAGTTAATAATAATTACAATAAAATAAAATTTGATTTATGTTTACCTTCTGTAGCATCAACTCTTGTCGGAAGTTTGCCTTCTGGCATCCAGTGACTGATTGCTTCTTCTCCAAGAGGGGCAACAACCTTGAATTGCGTCACAATATTACGAAAATTCGATGCAAATTTGGTTTTCGGATATTTTCCGTACAAGTCTGGGCGTGTCTGTTGGACATTTGAGGGTTTGTAATTGTCCGGGTTGATAAGGTTATCAACTAAGTCTTTGCGAAGCTGCACTGCAGCTTTGCATGTCTTTGACCATGGTTTAGCTTCGGCGTCCATTTTTCTATAGAATATGAGATTAAATTCTATCGAGAAATAGAAGCCTGTAATATTTTTGCAAAAATTTTGCATTATTTTTGGATTATTTTTGGATTTTTGGAAAAGATTGTTTAAATAATACTATTCACATGGAAAATAAGAAATCATTTTATCTAATTAGTTATCTAAATAAAAACTAATACATTTACAAAAATCCAAACGAAAACAAAAACTTTTGGAAACGTTTGTTTTGTATGCAAAACTTTTGGCTTTTCACCGCAGAACAATTGTATCTGTAAGCGGGTACTTCCTTATGTCATATCCCTACGACCGCGTTTTTTTCTAGTTGAGGGAATTAATAGCGGTAATCCCAATCTTCGACAATCAATATCTCTACATCCAAGTAATCAATTTCTAAAGTTGGACGCTAGATCTTGAGAGGAGATATATATCTCTTCGTATCTGCACTAACTTTGAAAATTGGTTACTCGAATGTAAAGATACAGAAGATGAATGAGACCCCCCGAATTACCAAGTAACACGTTTTGCCAAAAACGTGCAAAAATTTTTGCACGTTTTTGTTTATTTTTGGATTTTTTAGGTATCCATTCTTAATATTTAGATAAACTACTACCTATATATTTATTACAATGACCGTACAGTCTTTAATTCTATGTTTTATTTAGTGACACCAGTAACTTGATTGATTTCATTAATTCGTTATGATTTGGAGGCAAAAATACAAATTTACGTACCTTTTAATATAACTTGTCACACATTCTATTGATGTTTTTTCGCAAGTAGAATAATAGAATTCTGTGATAGAATGTTTTAATTACATAAGTTAAATAGAGATGATCTTGTCTAAAATGACATAACATCTAACATACATTTAATTTATTCTCGTAATTATACCCTAATTAAAAAATTACTCTAAATTCAATTCAATTACGTAAAAATAAAAAAATTAAATTTATTCTAGCATGAATTATGATTTCCATCACA
>Ga0209092_10000539_pt1 | contig 37487 bp, 54 predicted proteins | sample FraStrMetagenome_FD_187446 | JGI IMG/M metagenome (GOLD analysis project Ga0209092, IMG submission 187446) | Marine eukaryotic phytoplankton communities from Arctic Ocean - Fram Strait ARC3M Metagenome (SPAdes) (version 2) | ecosystem: Environmental > Aquatic > Marine > Oceanic | place: Fram...
AAGATGCAACACCTAATAAGAAGTGTAAAACAACTAATTGGTAAGGACCACCGTTGTATAACCACTCATCGATTGAAGCTGCTTCCCAAATTGGGTAGAAGTGCATACCAATAGCGTTTGAACTAGGAATAACTGCACCACTGATGATGTTGTTTCCGTATAATAAAGAACCTGCAACAGGCTCACGGATACCATCGATATCTACTGGAGGAGCTGCGATAAACGCAATGATGTAACAAGAAGTAGCTGTTAATAATGTTGGGAACATTAAACAACCAAACCAACCGATGTATAAACGGTTTTCAGTACTTGTAATCCACGCGCAGAAGCGCTCCCATAATGAAACGCCTTCGCGTCTTTCTAAAGTTGCTGTCATAATAACATTTTTATAATTTTAATTCTTCCCAAGCCTACAGCTTGTTATTTTTAATTATAAGACCAATCTTTAATAAAAACTAGTTCAACTATAATTTATTTTTTAATAAATTGAAAAATATAATATAATTTAATTAAATAATTACATTATATAAAATTTATGTCTCATACAGTTAAAATATACGACACGTGTATAGGTTGTACTCAATGTGTACGAGCCTGTCCTACAGATGTTTTAGAAATGGTTCCATGGGATGGTTGTAAATCAGGTCAAATAGCGTCTTCACCACGTGTGGAAGATTGTGTTGGCTGTAAACGTTGTGAAACAGCATGTCCTACAGATTTTTTAAGTGTAAGAGTATATTTAGGTGCTGAAACGACTAGAAGTTTAGGATTAGCGTATTAATCATTAGTTCTATTTAACATTAAACCTTCTTAAGAATAAGTTGATCTTATAAAATTGAAAAGATAAACTTATTTTTAAGATAACCAACCATAACTATGTAACCCTTTACCTAAAAAATTTACACCTAAATAACAAACCCAAATTACAAAAAATCCAAGTGAACCTAATACGGCAGTTTTTTTACCTTCCCATCCTTTAGTAATTCTTGAATGTAAATAAGTTGCGAAAACAAGCCACGTGATTAAGGCCCAAGTTTCTTTTGGATCCCAACTCCAATAAGAACCCCAAGCTTCATTAGCCCAAACTCCACCAGCGATAATTCCTATAGTTAAAAATGGAAAACCTAAACCAATTATTCGGTAACTCCAATTATCGATACTATGTAATAGTTTTAATTTTCCAAGTTCGGAAACTTCATCAGAAGGTGAGAAAAGTTTTGCTTCATAGTAATCTACCATAACATTATATAAAGGTAAATAGGATTCATCAATTAATTGTAAATCAACATCTTGATAATTTGATATTACTAAAAATAAAAGACATAAAAGTGAGCCCATTATTAATGTAGCGTAACTTAACATCATCATACTTACATGCATCATCAACCAATTAGATTGTAAAGCAGGAACCAAAGGACTTGATTTTTGCATTTCTGGAGAAAGAGTTAAATTAGCAAATCCATTAATCAATAACGCAACAGGAATTAAAATTGCCCCCATTAATTTGCTTTTTGTCTTGAACTCTATATACAAATAAATAGTTAATAAAGTCCAAGTTAGAAAAAGTAATGATTCGTACAAATTACTTAATGGAAAATAACCTGCAACAATCCACCTTGAACACAGAATAAAAAATAAGATTATATTAGCTACAATTGCACTTATTTGCCCCACCTTAGATAGCCCATTTGTCCAATTAAAGAAAAATAAGCTTAGCCAATAAATGACCATAGCAAATAATAAAATTCCAAAGACTATATTTGATGAAAAATTTTGAATATGATTCCAATCCATTTAATTGTTATTAATAATTTTTTTATAATAAAGGTTTTATTTTTTATTATTCTAATATAATTTCTATCATTTTAGTATTTTTATTTTTTAAAACCTCGCAAAATTAAATATGAGTAACTAAACATTTATAGTATTCAATTTAAATGTAAAAAATATGTGCTTCAATGTTTACATTATAAAAAATTAAATAATAAAGTTATCCTTCAAATATAAAAATTGACATTATAAAGGTCTACTAGTTAACATAACTGTAATTTCTATAAAACCATCTATTATGTCAGGAACAGTAAAATATGAAATGATGATTCTTTTAACAGAAGAATTTAATGAAAGTGAATTAAAAACGTGGGCCTTTAATTATGCGAAAGCATTACAAAATTTGAGTGCTTCTGAGATTTCTGTAATTTCTAGAGGGAAAAGAGATTTAGCTTACTGGATAAAAAGTCAGAAAAAAGGGAATTTTATTCAAATAAATTTTTCTAGTATGCCAAAATATTTAGAAAAATTTATTTATGATTTAAAATTTGATACAAACGTCTTACGATTCTTAATTTTAAATAAAAAAGATTAAAGTGAAATTTAAATTTCACTTTAATCTTGAATAATTAAAGAAAATTTGATAATATATATTAAGTTTATATATCCTCAGTAGCTCAGTGGTAGAGCAATCGGCTGTTAACCGATTGGTCGTAGGTTCAAATCCTACCTGGGGAGTATTTACTAAAAATAAAATAATGATTAATAATTCTGAAAAATTAAACATTGGAAATAAATCGTTTACATCTAGGTTAATGCTAGGAACAGGTAAGTATAAAACGATGAGCACCGCTGTTGATAGTATTACAGAAAGTAATTGTGAAATTGTAACTGTAGCAATTAGACGATTACCAACAAAATTAAATGATGATAACAATAGTTTTTTAAATACATTAGATTGGAAAAAATTATGGTTACTTCCTAATACTGCCGGTTCTCAAACTGCTGAAGAAGCAATTAGGATGGCGTTTCTAGGTCATGAATTAGCTTGTCAAATTGGTCAAGAAGATAATTTTTTCGTAAAACTTGAAGTAATTTCTGATCCGAAATACTTATTACCTGATCCAATAGGAACATTAAAAGCTGCCGAATTTTTAGTTAAAAAAGGTTTTACTGTATTACCGTATATTAATGCAGATCCTATGTTAGCATTACATTTAGAAGATTTAGGTTGTGCAACAGTAATGCCACTTGGCTCACCCATTGGTTCGGGTCAAGGATTAAATAATCTTTCAAATATTAAAATTATTATTGAAAATTCAAATATACCGGTTATTATAGATGCAGGAATCGGGACACCAAGCGAAGCAGCAATGGCAATGGAATTAGGAGCAGATGGTGTGTTACTAAATACGGCTGTTTCCCAATCAAAAAATCCAGAAAAAATGGCTTATGCAATGAATTTAGCAGTCCAATCAGGACGTCTAGCACATTGTGCAGGACGTATGAAGAAAAAATCATATGCAAGTTCAAGTTCTCCAATCAATTTGTAAAAAAAATCTTACAAATATTATGAAACTTTATTATTTTAGAGTATCTATATTTCATGAATATATCATAAAATATAGATATCCTAGAGAAAGATAAAGATACGTTTATTATTTTTTATTATTCAATTAAATCAACTGTTTCTTCTTCTGTTCGGAGTTTGGGATCTACATGACTATAATCAACTGTTACTATAACATTATCCTCTAAATCAGCATCAACAATAAGTTTCGTTTTTGGGTATAAAGGTTTCGCTAAAAACTCATGCGCCAAATTATCCTCTAATAATCTAATAACGGCTCGACGTAATGGTCGAGCACCGTAAATTGGATCAAACCCTTGTTCTACTAAAATTCTTTTAACAACATCTCGAATTTCTAGTTCAATTTCTTTTTCTTTCATTCGATTTTTTAATTCCGTGATCATAATCTCAGAAATTTTTGTCACATCTTGTCGTGTTAAATGACTAAACACAATAATTTCATCTAATCTGTTTAAAAATTCCGGTCGGAAATATTTTTTTAATTCTTCATTAACCAAAAAGGAAATACGTTTAAAAAGAGTTGGATCTAAAACTGGATCACTAGCAGCTGATAGAAAGTCCGAATTAATATCCAAACTGCTTGTACTAGGTTTCCGAGTTTGAATACCACTTTCTTTCTCTATAATTTTCGCCCCAACGTTTGAGGTCATAATAATTAATGTATTTTTAAAATCAATTGTTCTACCTTTAGAATCTGTTAAACGACCATCATCTAATATTTGTAATAATAAATTAAAAACATCTGGATGTGCTTTTTCAACTTCATCAAATAAAACAACGGTATATGGTTTACTTCTAACCGCTTCTGTTAATTGTCCACCTTCACTGTAACCTACATATCCAGGAGGTGATCCGATTAATTTAGCTACAGTATGTTTTTCCATATATTCAGACATATCTAGCCGAACCATTACTTCTTCACTTCCAAACATATAAGCCGCTAAAGCTTTTGTTAATTCCGTTTTACCTACACCTGTCGGACCTGCAAAAATAAAACTTGCGATTGGACGACTTGGATTTCGTAATCCAACACGAGCTCGTCGAATAGCTTTGGATACTGAAACAATGGCATGATGTTGACCAATAAGTCTCTCATGCAAAGTTTTTTCCATATCTAATAATTTTTTTGATTCACCTTCAGAAATTTTAGTCATTGGAATACCTGTCCAACCCGCAATAACTTCTGAAATATCTTCTTCCATTACCATATCAATATGAATACGTTTTAGACCCGCTTTCTCATTAATTTGAAGAGCTTGTTTCAAGATTTGAATTTGAATTCGAACTTCCATCTCATAATCTAATAATTGAGATGCAACTTCAAAATCTTGTTCACGAACTGAAATATCTTTCTCCGTTAACGTTTCTTGAAGTTCAGCTAATAATAATAGAATTCCTTCTGGTAATCGTTTATTTTCTAATCTAACTAAAGATCCTGCTTCATCTAGAACATCTATCGCTTTATCAGGTAAATATCTATCAGCAATAAATTTATCGGCAAGTATAGCAGCCTGTTCTATAGCTTTGTCATGGTAACATAAACTATGATGATGTTCTAATTTTGTTCGTAAACCACGTAAAATATCAATGGTTACAGGAACTGTTGGCTCTTTTACTTGTACTGGTTGGAATCGACGCTCAAGAGCAGCATCACGTTCAATATATTTTCGATATTCTTCCACAGTCGTAGCACCAATACATCTAAATTTACCTCTAGCTAATGCCGGTTTTAAGATATTTGCAGCATCTACTGCTCCTTCTGCAGCTCCAGCGCCTACTAAAGTATGAATTTCATCAATAACTAAAATAATCGTTGAATCCATTTGTGCTTCTTCAATAATGCGTTTTAATCTTTCTTCAAATTCACCTCGATATTTCGTTCCTGCTAATAATCCACCTAAATCAAGAGACATTATGACATTCCCTTCTAAAAAATTAGGAATATCTTCAGTTAAAATAAGTTGTGCTAATCCTTCAGCTACGGCTGTTTTACCTACCCCAGGTTCACCAATAAGAACAGGATTATTTTTACGTCGTCGCGCTAAAACCTTAATAACTTCAAAAATTTCTTGATCACGACCAATTACTGGATCTAATCGACCCGCTAACGCATCTTTTGTTATATTATCAGTAAATTCGTCTAATGTAGGGGTTAAATCTCCATCACGATCTAAAATGCGTTTTTCTGAGTCAGTTAAAGGTCGTAGTAGTTCTTCTTGATTTTCTTTAATCAACCCTAATGTTTTATTACGTAAGTGAATTACATCTACTCCTAATTTTTCAATTGTACGAATCGCAACTCCATCCTCTTCTGCAATAAGAGCCAATAAAATATGTTCTGTGCCAACATAATTTTGTCCAATATCTTTCCCTTCTTGAACGGCCATCTCTAAAACACGCTTTGCTCTAGGCGTAAAAGGTATTTCTGAAGCAACAAAACCAGTACCACGTCCAATATAGTTTTCTACTTCTTTTCGCGCTTTTTTTAAAGTTACTCCTAATAAACGAAGAGCCTTTGCCCCTAAACCTTGGCGTTGTCCCACTACACCTAAAAAAAGCTGCTCTGTGCCAACAAAATTATGTCCCATTCTTCGTGCTTCCTCTTGCGAAAGCATAATTACTTTAATAGCACCTTCTGTAAATTTTTCAAACATAATATAATTTAATTAATACATAGATAGATCTAAATTTCTATTCACAAAGATCTTTTTTTTATAATCCATATTAAAATATTTGTTGTTATTGACTTTTGAGTTTTATAGGAAGTATTGTTTAATTAGAAATGGCGGTATGGCCAAGTGGTAAGGCAGTGGATTGCAAATCCTCTATCCCCAGTTCGAATCTGGGTGCCGCCTCTAATAATGTTACTATACTATTGCCTTTTATTCGTTGTCTTTGGTAGAATATTATTAATGTATAGGGGATGTGGTGGAATTGGTAGACACGACGGACTTAAAATCCGTTGCCTAGTGATAGTGCGTGAGGGTTCAAGTCCCTCCGTCCCCATCTATGTTATTAAAACGTACACTTAACAATTTTTTATTTTATTTATTTATTAAAAATACTTACTAATTTTGCAAATAAAAATAGGATTATTATCAATCATTGATTTTATTTTTTTGACAATAATCCTATTTTGCTAGAAACCTATCTTTATCTTATAGTTATGATAAACAAATTCTGTACAAAACTCCAGATGGTAAATCAGACTCTGATAATAGATTAAAAATGTCAATTGTGGAATCATAATATATTTCTATAATTCGTTTATGAATTCTTAATTCAAAATGCTCACGTGAATCTTTATCTACATGAGGAGATCTTAATACACAATAAATTCTTTTATCAGTAGGAAGAGCTACAATCCCAACATTATCTAACTCAATATTTTGTGTAAGACTAAGAATTTTACGACATGAACTCATTAAAAGTTCATGGTTAAATGATTCTAATCGGACACGAATTTTTTCATTCGTTTTTGTTATCATAAACTAAATTAATTATTTAACAATTTTAGAAACTACACCGGCCCCAATAGTTCTACCACCTTCTCTAATTGCAAACCGCATTCCGTCTTCAATAGCCACAGGATAGATTAATTCAGCTGTCATTTTAATACGATCGCCTGGCATTACCATTTCTACTATGGATCCATCATCAGCGGTAAACTGAATAATTGAACCAGTCACATCTGTAGTTCGCACATAAAATTGAGGTCTGTAACCTGTGAAAAATGGTGTATGTCGACCGCCTTCTTCTTTTGTTAGAACATATACTTCTGATTCAAAATTTGTATGAGGAGTAATAGTTCCAGGTTTTGATAATACCATACCACGTTCTATATCTTCACGAATAACACTTCGTAACAAGATACCTACATTGTCGCCAGCAAAACCTTCTTCTAAAGTTTTTTGAAACATCTCAATTCCAGTAATTATAGTGGTTCGCGTTTTTCCAATACCAACAATTTCAATATTTTCACCTACTTTGACCACGCCTCTTTCAATTCTTCCTGTTGCTACCGTTCCTCTACCTGTAATTGAGAAAACATCTTCAACCGCCATTAAAAAGGTTTTTTCTATATCACGTTCTGGTGTTGGAATATATTCATCAACAGCATCCATTAATGCGTAAATTTTATCAACCCAAGGATTATCACCTCTTTTCATAGCAGGATTTGATGTTATTGCTTCGATAGCTTGTAATGCTGATCCTGGGCAAATTGGAATATTATCACCAGGAAAATCATAGGCAGAAAGTAATTCACGAACTTCTAACTCTACCAATTCTAGTAATTCTTCGTCATCTACTTGATCTTCTTTATTTAAGAATACAACAATATCCGGAACACCTACTTGTTTGGATAGTAAAATATGTTCTCTAGTTTGAGGCATGGGACCATCAGCGGCAGAAACTACTAAAATCGCACCATCCATTTGCGCAGCACCAGTAATCATATTTTTTACGTAATCAGCATGACCAGGGCAATCTACATGAGCATAATGACGGTTTATTGTTTCATATTCCACATGAGCTGTATTGATAGTGATACCACGTGCACGTTCCTCAGGAGCACCATCAATGTCGCCGTAAGCTTTAGCAGTGGCATTTCCATCTAAAGCTAAAGTTGCTGTAATTGCTGCGGTTAAAGTTGTTTTTCCATGATCTACGTGACCAATAGTACCTATATTAACATGTGGTTTTGTACGCTCAAATTTTTCACGTGCCATTTATTTTATTTCCTTATAAATTTTGTATTTATAACTATGGGAATTTTTAAAGTTTTTAGCGAGATTAAAAAGATTTAATATCTAAAATGTGCAAAAGCTTTATTCGCTTCTGCCATTCGATGTGTTTCTTCTTTTTTTTTTATAGTATTACCGATATCATTGGCTGTGTCAATTATTTCACTTGCTAATTTTATTGCCATAGTTCGACCAACTCGATCACGTGAATGTTTAATAATCCATCTTAAAGCTAAATTTGTTGCTCTAAATGAATTTACTTCGATTGGGACTTGATATGTAGAACCACCTATACGTCGAGCTTTTACTTCAACAACTGGACTGGCATTTTTAATAGCTTTTTCAAAAATAACTAAAGGGTCTTCTTTTGTTTTGGTTTTTATAATTTCAAAAGCACCATTAACAATATTTTGGGCTATAGTTTTTTTACCTGATTTCAATATTCTTTTAATTAGCAAACTAACTAAATAACTGTTGTAAGTAGGGTCTGAGTCCGGAAATCTTTTCTTTGATATATTACGACGAGACATAGAATAAGATGTTTTTAAATTAGTATGATTTTATTATTAATTAAGTTTCTAATTAAGACTTATACATTTTTACTGTAATTATTATAATATTAACTGATTGATTGAATTCAATTAATCAGTTAATATTAGATTTTGTCGGCTAAATTATTTATCACCTTTTGGTTTTTTAACTCCATATTTTGAACGACGTTGTGTTCTATCTTTAACTCCACCACTATCTAAGGCACCTCGAATAATATGATAACGAACTCCCGGTAAATCTTTAACTCTTCCTCCACGAATTAAAACAACTGAATGTTCTTGGAGATTATGACCAATACCAGGAATATAGGCAGTAACTTCAAAACCTGACGTTAATCTTACCCGTGCAACTTTTCTAATCGCAGAATTAGGTTTCTTTGGTGTTGTTGTATATACTCGTGTACATACACCACGTCTTTGTGGACAATCAACCAATGCAGGGGATTTTGTTTTTTTTTTGATCTGTACACGTCTGGAACGTACTAATTGTTGAATAGTCGGCATTTGTTTAACAAGTGTTATATAAATATAAAATTCTTAAATATCAATTAAGTTAATTTTCTGTTGAATTTAATCCGTATTTTTTCATAAATCGTTCAACACGACCTTCAGTATCAATAACTGTTTGTGAATCAGTATAAAAAGGATGATTTCGAAGCCAAACATCTACGTTTAATTCTGGTTTTGTCGAACCTACATAACAAATAAGTTTTCCATCAAAAAAAACCGGTGTCTGTTCAAACCAATTTGGATGAATCTCAGGTTTTGGCATATTTTTTGTTTATTATTATTATCGTTTTGAATATTGTGGTGCTTTTCTTGCTTTTCTTAAACCATATTTCTTCCGTTCTTTAATTCTTGCATCTCGTGTTAATAATCCATGAGGTTTTAACAAAATACGATTTTGCGGTTCCATTTTACAAAGTAACCTTGCAACTCCTAATTGAATAGAATCTGCTTGACCTGTAATTCCACCTCCTTTAACAATTGTAACAATGTCAAATTGTTTTTCTAAATTTAAGATTTTCAATGGTGACCAAATATTATTTAAATAAGAAGTGTTATATTGTAAATATTTCTCACCTGGAACATTATTTATAATAATGTTACCAGTTCCAGGAATAAGAAAAACTCTAGCAACCGCTTGTTTTCTTCTTCCAATTCCAACTTTATCTTTTTGAAAAATCGATTCAATTTTAGTATTCATAAACTTATATGGTTAGATAATTTAATTCCAGTCAAATGGGATTGGATTCTGGGCCAAATGTGGATGTTCAGACCCACTGTAAACCCGTAATCTATTATAAAAGTTTTGTCTTAAACCGTTCGGTAACATGTTTCTAACAGCACTTTCAACAATTCGTTTTGGAATTTTTTCAAAAAATATTTTTAAAGAACTACCTGGTCGTCCTGGATTATAAACACGGTATTTAGGATGACCTAGAGTCCAGGAATCTAAATGCATTGTTTCAGCATTTATTACAATAACATAATCTCCCATATCTATTGAGGGATGGTAATCCACCTTATGTTTTCCTTGTAATATAGTAGCAATTATAGTGGATACTCGTCCCAACGGCTTTTCAGTAGCATCAACTATATACCATTTTTTTGCGTTATAGTCAGAACTTGGAAGAAATGTATCATTCATAAATTATATGATTAATTAAAAAGTAAAATTGACTATTTTAAGACTATCCCTAGTTTATTTTTTAAAGTCATAAAAACTTCGTCAGCTGATTTACGCCCAAAGTTTTTAAGCTCCTGTAATTTTTCTGGAGAATATTCTAATAAATCGCCTATAGTATTAATTTGTGCACGTTTTAAACAATTGTATGCACGAACTGATAATTGTAATTCCTCAATTGCAATATTTGTATGAGGGTCTAAAGGTGTCAATAAATTATCATTCGTTAATTCATTAACTTCATGAATTGTTTTATTTTCAATAATAGAATTAAAAAAATTCACTATAAATTGTGAAGCTTCAGAAATAGCTTCTTCTGGTGTTAAGCTTCCATTAGTCCAAATATCAATAATCAAGCGTTCAGTAACATCTTCAGAATGATCGTAAACATTTTCAATTTTAAAATCGACCTTTTGAACAGGCATAAAAATAGCATCCATTTGCAAGAAATCGTCAGATTTATTTTGAAAAGCTTGTCCAGCTAGTTTATAACCTGTTCCATACTCAAATTTGAACTCAATCTCAAGTATATTTGATGTAGAAATTGTTGCTATATAATGATTAGGGTTAACAATATCTAACTGGGGTGAAAGTTGTATTAAATTAGCGGTAAGAACAGCAGGACCTTGAATTTTTAAACGTCCGAATTGTGGTTCTTTAGTTTTATTTTTTAAAACTATACCTTTTAAATTTAATAAAATTTCTAAAATATCTTCACGTACACCTGTTATAATTGAAAACTCATCTCGAACACCTGCAATTCGAACAGCAGTAATACATGTACCGCCTAGATCACCTAATAAAATTCGCCTTAATAAATTTCCAATAGTGATACCTTGACCAGGTTTTAATGAATTAATTAAGAATTGTCCATATGCAACACCAGATTCGGCTTTTTCTGATTTTAAACATTTAATATAAAGATTTATCATATTTTAAATTCATTTTTTAAATTTTAAAAACAGTGCATTAAACTCGACGACGTTTTGGTGGACGGCACCCATTATGAGATACTGGAGTAATATCTTGAATAGAATTAATTTCGAATCCTGCTCCTTGAACTGCTCGAATTGCAGTTTCGCGACCAGAACCTTGTCCTTTAACTAATATTTCTACACTTTTTAAACCAGAGCTTAAAGCATCTAAAGAAGCTTTTTCTGCTGCAGTTTGAGCTGCAAAAGGAGTTCCCTTTCGTGCGCCTTTGAAACCAGTACTGCCTGCCGAAGCCCAAGAAATCGTGTCACCTGTAAGATTTGTGACCGTTACTATTGTATTATTAAATGTTGACTGAATATGAACTACACCTGAAGTGATACTATTTTTAGCCTTTTTAAGAGCTGTTTTTCTTATTTTTTGAGCCATAGTAAATAAAAAATTAAATGGGTTATTTTATATTAAAATTTTTATTATTTTTTCTTACCTGTAACAGTTTTTTTGGCCCCTTTCCTAGCACGAGCATTTGTACGGGTTCTTTGTCCTCGTACTGGTAGGCTATTTCGATGTCGTTTTCCACGATGACAATTAATTTCATTTAATCGTTTAATGTTTAAACCATTAAATCTTCGCAAATCACCTTCTAATTTTAAATTAATTTTTTCTAATTCATTACGTAATGCAATTGTTTCATCATTTGTTAATTCATCTGTTCGTGTATTTGAGCTAATATTTGCTCTTTCAATAATTGTTTTTGCAGATGTTAAACCAATCCCATGAATATAAGTAAGAGCATATTCAATTCTTTTATTTCTTGGTAAATCTATACCGATTAATCTTACCACTTAATTAACTCCTCTAAGTTATTAACCTTGACGTTGTTTATGTTTAGCATTTTCACAAATTACCATAATTTTCCCGTGTCGTTTAATTACACGACATTTCTCACACATTTTTTTTACAGAAGGACGAACTTTCATTGTTTTATTAGTTAATGTTTTTAATTATTTAATCGAACATATCATTATAAATATTTGATAAAAATATGCTACGCATTTCTCTTGATAAATCGAGAACAACTCCTACTAGGATAAGTAAAGAGGTTGTTCCTAGTCCATTAAAACTTGAAACAGGTAAAATAGCTTCAATAATATTTGGTAAAGTTGCAAGAATTGCTAACATAAAAGCTCCTAACAGTGTCACACGTTTCATGACTTGCTTCAAATAAAATGTTGTTTCCAGACCTGGTCTAATACCAGGTATACTGACAGCCATTTTTTGTAATTCGTCTGAGACATCTTTTGGATTTAATACTATTGTTGAATAAAACGAGCTAAATAATAATATTAATGTAAAATAACTAACCCAATAAATAATCTTGGAAGATTGTAGTATTGAAGGAAGAGTCAAAATAGGTAATAAACCTAAACTACTAACATAATTTGGAATAACTAAGACTGCAGTTGTTAGTATTATTGGCATAACACCTGCTTGGTTAAAACGCAATGGGATATAATTGTTTTCTGGTAATGCTGAAAAAGTTGGGGAAGTTTGACTTAATTGTTTTGAAGAAATTAGAGGGATAATTCTAGCACCTTCTTGTAATAAGACAATACCGTAAATTGCTATAAAAAACAAAATGCCAATAATTACCCAAGACCCAAAATTTAAACTCTCACTATTTTCAGAAACTAACTTTTTTGCTAAGTTTGGAAGACTTGAAACAATATTTGTATAAATAAGTAACGATGCTCCATTGCCTAATCCATCTTCTGTAATAAGTTCACTTAACCATAAAACTATCATTGAACCTGTTGTTAACCAAATAATAATTTCAAAAGCTAAAAATGGGCTCCAATTAAATAAAGCTCGTTTTAAATAAAAAGCAATACCAGCGCTTTGTATAAAAGCCCAAATTAGGGTAATCAAACGTGTTAGTTTATTAATAGTTCTTTTACTTTCACTGGATCTCTCTTTTTGTAATTTTGCTAAATTCGGAAAAACAGTAACTAGTAATTGCATTAAGATCGATGCATTAATATATGGAAATATATTTAATGTGAATAACCCAATTACAAAAGTATCATTCCCAGAAAAAGTACTAACTAGACTTCTTGTTAATGAATGTCGTTGAATATAGAATGCCAAGTATCCATGGTCAATTCCAGGAACTGGTAAAAAAGTACCTAAGCGAATAAAAATTAATATTCCCAAACTTAATAAAAGACGTTTTAATAAAATATTATTGTCACTAGTTTGTTTCATTTCCATTCCCTTTTTTTATAACGGTATTTTATTCTAGATTAAGATCACGTTTTTTTGCTACTTGAGATTTTGTCGTTAAATTATTTAAAGCACAGATTGAAGCTCGTGCATTATTTAATAAATTATCAGAGCCCAATTGTTTCGCAATTACATTTTTGATACCAGCAACTTCTAATACTGTTCTAACAGCACCCCCAGCAATTACACCAGAACCTTCAATCGAAGGTCTCATAATTATTTTACAAGCTCCAAAATCACCAATAACATTATGAGGTATACTTAAAGATTTTGTAATCGGAACTTTAATTAAATTTTTTCTAGCATCTGTCTTTGCCTTTTTAAAAGCATTGATAACGTCATCTGCTTTAGCAACTCCAACACCTACAACACCTTTTTCATCTCCAATTACTACAATAGAACGAAAACTTAACTTTTTTCCCCCTTTTGTAACTTTTGATACCCGACTAATTTTTATTAAACGTTCTACAAATTTTGGCTCATTTGATTTTTCAAAACGTCGTGGTTTTTTCTTTAATTTATTAACTTCTTTTAGATCATTACTCATAAAAATTTATTAAACTTATATTTTAAAAATTATTTATTAAAACTGTAATCCACCTTCCCTTGCTCCATCTGCCAAAGCTTTCACTCTGCCATGATAAAGATATGGACCTCGATCAAAGACAATTTTTGTGATATTTCGTTTAAGACTAAGTTTAGCTAATTTTTGACCCATTAATCTCGATGCATCGCATGTTCTACCATTAACAACATCAAGTTTTATATCTCTATCTAATGTGGAGCAGGAAACTAATGTATTAGATGTTGTATCATCAATTATTTGCGCGTAGATATTTTCATTTGATCGGTATACTGATAACCGAGGTCGTTCTAGAGTTCCTTTAACAGAACCTCTTAAACAATTACGTTTTAAATATTTATATTTGTCCGGCTTTAATTTTTTATTTTTATTTTTAAGTCGTAATAAAACTTTCTTTGAAAATTTCATATTTTAATTTTTTCTATATTCAATTTATGTAAAATTTTTCTATTTACTATTTTTTACCCGATTTACCAGCCTTTCGTTTAACAATTTCACCTGCGTAAAGAATTCCTTTTCCTTTATAAGGTTCTGGAGGACGCCAAGATCGGATTTTCGCACCAAACAATCCTAAGCTTTCTTTGTCACATCCTTTCAAATTTAAAGTTGTATTTTTAACAACTTCTACTGAAATTCCACTCGGAATTTCCATAGTAACTTGATGACTATAACCTAAATTTAAAACAAGTAATTTTCCTTGAACAACAGCTCTATAACCTACACCTATTAAATTAAGAGTAATTTGAAATTGTTCTGAAACTCCAATTACCATATTATTAATTAGTGTTCGGTATAAACCATGTAAGGCTCTACTTGTTTTTGTTTCATTTTTTAAACTTACAATTAAAATATTATCATCTTGTTTTATACTTAATACATTAGGGACTGTATTATGTAATGTTCCAAATTTTCCCTTAACTATAACTTCGCTTCCCTTACAATCAATATCAACATTTGCTGGTATTTTAATTGGTAATTTTCCAATACGTGACATAAAATAACTCCAATTACCAAATATAACATAAAATTTCGCCACCAATTCCAAGTTCTTTAGCTTTGAAATTGGTCATTACTCCTTTTGAAGTCGAAATGACTGCAATTCCTAAGTTACCTAAGACTCTAGGTAATTTATCTGAACCACTATAAACTCTCAACCCAGGTTTACTTATTCGTTTTATTTTTGTAATTACAGGTTCGCGCAATTTGCCTTTGTATTTTAATGAAATAACGAAATATTTATTTCGTCCTTCTTCATATTTTTTAAAATCTTCAATGAATCCTTCTTCTTTAAGAATAGATGCAATTGCTAATGACATTTTTGTACCCGGAATCTGTACAATTTGATGTTTTACCATATTAGCATTTCTAATTCTAGTTAACATATCTGAAATCGTATCTGTAACCATAATTTTATTCTTTAAAACAACTTTTTCTTAATATATATAGCTATAGAAATATAAACTATTCTTGTGACCAACGTTTTCGACGTAAATGTTTTTTACGATCCCATACTTGACTTATCTCTTGTAAAGATTCATATCTTTCATAATAGCCTGAATCATTTAGTGGAAATCTTAAGAATTTTAAAAGAACCATTCCATTAAAAACATTATTGAAAGTTGTTTTTTTTGCAAATGAAGACATAACAAGTGTAATTGTAAAACCTTGTGCTTGATCTACATCTTCGTAATTAATTTCAGGGAAAATTAATTGTTCTTTCAAACCAAAAGTGTAATTTCCTGCTTTGTCAAAACTTCTCACAGATAATCCACGAAAATCACGAATTTGAGCAAAGGTAAAAAAGATCAGTTTAGTTAAAAACGTATACATTTTTTCTCCCCTTAATGTTACAGTTAAGCCTAATTCCATGTCGTCTCTAATTTTAAAACCTGCGATTGCTTTTTTCGATCTAGTTATAATCGGTTTTTGACCAGTAATTTTGGTAAATTCTTCAATACTTTTTTTTAAAATATTAGTATTTTGTGCCGCTAAACCTAAACCTCGATTGATTTGTATTTTTTTTAGTTTTGGTATCTTATGGTAATTTCCGAACATTTTTGGATTGTTATACCCTAAAACTGGAGTAATTCCTTCCTCGTATTCTTTTTTTATATTATCTAATAGACGATTTATTTCAGCTTTTTCTTCTAGTGAATTATAGTTACGCATATTATTTAATTATTTTAAGGCTCTTTTGAATTTAATTTTACATTTGAATGATGAATTGGAGCTTCGAATTGCTTAATTTCTCCAACCTCATTATCTTTGTTTGGTTTAATGTGTTTAAATTTAAAATTAATACCTTTGACTACAATTTTACCTGTGTTGCGGTACAATTTTGTAACTTCACCGGTTTTATTTTTTTCAGAACCAGAAATAATTGTCACTTGATCACCAATTGCGATATGCATCTTTTGTATTTGAGACATTTACAAAACCTCCGGTGCTAAGGAAACAATTTTTGAATAATTTTTATCACGAATTTCTCTAGCAACGGGACCGAAAACTCGAGTTCCTCTAGGATTATTATCTGGATTAACAATTACTGCAGCGTTATCATCGAATCGAATATACATACCATCTTGACGACGAATTGTTTTACAAGTCCTAACGACTACTGCGCGAACAATATCTGAACGTTTAATCGGCATATTTGGTAAAGCTTCTTTAACTACACCAATTATAGTATCACCAACTTTACCGTATTTTCGATTTCCACCTAGTACTCTGATACACATAATTTTTCGAGCTCCAGTATTATCCGCTACTGTTAAAATAGTTTGGGGATAGATCATATAATTTTAATCTTAACTAATTAAAGATGATTTCGAAAGTACTTTGGTTAATATCCAGCGTTTACGTCGACTTAAAGGACGACATTCTTGAACTAAAATTTGATCACCAATATTACATTCACCATTTTCATCATGAACTAAGTATTTTCTTGTTTTTATAACTGTCTTGGCATAAATAGGATGAGGATAACGGTTTTCTACCTTAATAACAACAGTTTTTTCCATTTTATCACTTATTACAATACCAATTTTTTCTTTTACTGGCATTTAAAACTCCTTAATATTTTTTTTTACCAAGTCTATTAGTACATTGCTTCGCTTTTTTTCTACCAAATCTAATCTGGATGTTAAAAGGGTTTTTAAATGAGCTAAGCGACGTTTTGTATGTTTAATTTCATGTGATTTAAATGGCTGTCTAGTAGCTTTTTTAAAGCGTAAACTAAACAATTCCTTTTCTGCTTGAATAATTGCTTCTGATATTTGATTGTTTGAAAGTGATACAACGGTATTAAATTTAGGTATAGCCATAATTTATTCAAAATTGTTTCTAATGATGAATTTTGTTTTGATTGGTAATTTATATGCAGCTAAATTAAAAGCAGCACGTGCAATATCTTCTGGAACAGATGCTATTTCGAATAAAATTGTTCCTGGTTTAACTACAGCAACCCAATAATCCACGGCCCCTTTACCGGAACCCATACGAGATTCAGCAGCGCGTGCAGTTACAGTTTTATCAGGGAAAATTCTAATCCATAAAGATGCCCCACGTTTTGTATACCGTGTAATCGTTCTACGAGCAGCCTCAATTTGACGAGATGTAATCCATGTAGGTTCTAACGCTTGTAAACCAAAATCTCCAAAAGAAATTTCATTTCCCCTTGTAGCTTTTCCTTTCATTCGTCCACGATGAAACTTTCTATATTTTGTTCTTTTTGGGCTTAACATAAGAAATTAATTTAACAATGTATAAATCTTTTTACTTTTTTAAAATTTCATTCTTGAATAACCAAACTTTAATACCTAAAACCCCATAAATAGTATTAGCTTCTTTTGTTGCATAATCTATATCAGCTCTTAGTGTTTGTAGAGGTACTCGACCTTCTCTTATCCATTCGCTACGTGCCATCTCAGCTCCGTTAAGTCGACCTGAAACTTGAATTTTAATACCGCTAACTTGATCTTCTTGTGCACATTGCATAGCTTCTCTAATTGCACGACGAAAAGCCACACGATCTTCTAATTGTTTTACAACTAAATCACCGATTAATGAAGCATTTAAATTAACTTTTTCCACTTCTAATATATTGATTGTTACTTGGCGATTAGGCGGTAACATTTTTTTTATATTTTTTAATAGAGCTTGAATGCCTAAGCCTTCATCACCAACTAAAGCACCAGGACGTCCTGTTTCTATATTTAGTTCAATCTGATCATTTACTCCATTTCGGTTAATCAGAATATTTGAAATACTTGCTTGTTTTGTTAATTTATTTAAATACGTTCGAATCTTATCATCTTCTTCTAATAAATTTGAATATTGATTTAGTTTAATGTACCAAGATGATCTATGTTCTTGGGTAATACCTAATCTAAATCCTAATGGATGTGTTTTTTGACCCACCGAATTGATCCTTTTAATTAAATATAATTTTTTTTAATCTGTAGATTTAACAACAACAGTGATATGGCATGTTGGTTTTAATATGGCGTATGCACGACCTTGTGCTCGAGGGCGAATTCGTTTTAGTTTTGGCCCTTCATCAGCATAAACTTCATCAATGATTAATTTTTTCTTATCCAAGTCGTAATTATTTTGTGCGTTAGCTGCTGCTGAATGCACTACTTGCCATACAGGGCCACCAGCACCATAGGGTAGAAATTCTAGTATCATTAAAGCTTCTTGATAAGAACGTCCACGAATTTGATTTAGTACACGTCGTACTTTATGCGGTGACATCCGAATATATTTGGCAACCGCTTTTACTGATTTAGTATTAGACATAAAATATTCTTTCTAGATTTTCTTTACTTCATATTTTTTAATTTTATGGTTAATCTTTAAATGAAGATAATATAATTAAAAGATTATTTTAAAATTTTTGATTTTACCATAAAGGTTCTTTTTTTATTGGTGGGTCTTTATATTCGAACCCCACTTTAATAACAATATTGTACGTATATTTTATATTTTGATAATCCCGAGTAATAAATTGATTAGAATTTATTGTTTTCTTAACATAGACATCATCAATCCACAATTTTAAAAGATTGGCACAATGATTGTTCTCACTGTATACAACTACAGAATATAATATTTGTAAGACATAATTTTGTTCAGGAGTATTTTCTATTTCCGAAACAATTTCTACCGCTTTATAAAAAGAACGTTTTCGAAGACTTTTTAATATTTTATTTACATTTTGAGATACTAGATCTGTATTTTTTGCGCTTAATGTTACAAATTCTAAAACCATTGGATCTGGCGCAAGACGAAAAAAATCTTTACATCTAGGATGTCGTAAAAGTCTCGGCATATTTTTTTTAGCGTTTTGATTTGTTGTCTGTTTTAATATGAGATCTAAATGTTCGAGTAGAAACAAATTCACCTAACTTATGACCTACTAATTGATCAGAAATAAAGATAGGGACATGTTGTCGTCCATTGTAAACAGCAATTGTGTGACCTACCATATTTGGTAAAATTGTTGAACTACGAGACCAAGTAACAATCGTACTTTTTTTCTTAGTAGTATTCATATTATCAATTTTTTTTAATAAATGATAAGCGATGAATGGTCCTTTTTTCAATGATCTTGGCATATTTAAAAATAAATTTTAAATTTTTTAATTAATGGTTAATTAACCACGGCGTAATATATAAGCGTTACTTAATTTCTTCTTTTTTCTTGTTTTCATTCCTAATGCAGGTTTACCCCAGGGTGTTAAAGGTCTTGTTCGACCAACAGGAGTTCGGCCTTCACCACCCCCATGTGGATGATCACATGGATTCATTACTGAACCCCGAACTGTAGGTCTTTTTCCTAACCAACGAGTTCGACCAGCTTTTCCACTTCGAATTAAAAAAGCATCATTAAAACTAATTTCTCCAATAGTAGCAAAACATTCTTTTCGAATTAACCGTATTTCTTTTGAGGGTAAACGTAATGTAACATAATCCCCTTCTTTCGCTAATATTTTAGCTGAAGTTCCTGCGGCTCGTACAATTTGTCCGCCTCGGTTTGGTATTAATTCAATATTATGTATAGAAGTTCCTAAAGGAATTTGTTCTAATGGAAGACAATTCCCATTACTAAATGGTGATTCAGGTCCTGATACTATAGAATCACCTACATTTAAATTATTTGGGTGTAATATGTATCTTTTTTCTCCATCTTTATAATGAAGTAGAGCAATTCGCGCATTACGATTTGGATCATATTCAATAGAAGCAACAGTTGCTTCAATATTATGTTTATTACGTCCGAAATCGATTAATCGATATCTTTTCTTATGACCACCACCTCGATGCCTTACAGTAATAATACCACGATTATTTCTTCCTTTACTGCGATGATTTCGGCGAATTAAAGTCTTTTCTGGTTTAGTTTTTGTAATTTCATCAAATGATGAAAGTGCTCGATTTCTTGTCCCTGGTGTATAAGGTTTATAAAGACGAATACTCATAAGCTTTTAATTTCTATAGGTTTTTTAATTTTCTGCGAATAAGTTTATTGTATCACCTTCAGATAAAGTTACAATAGCTTTTTTATACTGGGATTTCCAACCAAGATATTTTCCTACCCGTCTTTTCTTTTTTGGTAGGTTACAAGTATTAACTTTTATAACTTTTACATTGAACAAATATTCAATGGCAGCTTTGATTGTAATTTTATCAGATTGAGGATTTACAATAAAACTATATTGATTATTTTCCAATAATCTCGTAGCTTTATCAGTAATAAGCGGGTATTTAATATTATCAGCATTACTACGATTAAAATATGAAGAATCAATCACAATAAGTCTCCTTTATTTCATTTACTGCTAGTGGTGTTAATAAAATTTGTTTTGCTTTTAGTAAACAAAGAGTATTTAAATTTGAAGCTAAAATTAATTCTACGTTTTTCATGTTTCTAGTAGATAATTTTAAAGATTCTGTTTTTTTAGAAACTATTACTAATGTTTTTTGATTTAAATTAACATCACATTTTTTACAGAACTCAGAAAATTTTCGAGTTTTGGGCATTTCAACCAAATTTTCTAAATTATCTATTACTAAAATATTATTTCTTTTATTATAAAGTAATGTTTGTAATGATAATTTTCGTTCTTTTTGATTTAACTTTAATGAAATAGTTCTTGGTTTCGGGCCAAAAATAACACCACCCCCTTTCCATAGAGGGGATCGATTCGAACCTGCACGAGCTCTGCCAGTTCCTTTTTGACGCCAAGGTTTGCGTCCACCACCCCTAACTTCTCCTCGAGTTTTAGTTGAAACTGTGCCCTGTTTTTTTTTGATTTGTTGTCTCGAAATATCTTTATGTATTAAATAGTTTCCAGATGTTTCAAGGACTGTCAATTCTAACTTTTGCTGATCATTTAATATTTGACCATTACTATCTAACACATTATAGGTTACAAATTTTTGAACAGTCATAATTTATTTTACTGTAGTCATTTTTTAATAATAGAAATAAAATTAATTCGAAGCAACAATACTTAATAAATTTCCAGGTTTTCCGGGTACTGAGCCTTTAACAACTAAAATATTTTCTTTAATATTTATTTGTATAATTTTTAATTTTTTGATATTTGTGATTTTATTACCTAGTTGCCCTGCCATTTTTTTTCCTGGTAATACTCGTCCAGGACTAGTACCCATACCAATAGAACCAGGTTCTCTATGATTTTTTGACCCATGAGTCATAGGACCTCTAGCAAAATTATAACGTTTTTGAAGTCCTGAGAATCCTTTTCCGGAACTTTTACCTGTAATATCGACAAGTTGTCCTGAAGTAAAAGCTTCCACGTTTAAAATTTGTCCGACTTGAAAATCTTCTGGATTATTAATTCGAAATTCTTTAAGATATTTTAAAGGTTGAATATTTGATTTTTGTAAATGACCTAATTCTGGTTGAGTTAATAATTTGTTTGAAACATTTCCATAACCAACTTGAATTGCATTATACTCGTCATTTAAAACAGTTTTAATTTGTGTAATTATACATGGACCGATTTTTAGAACCGTAACGGGTATTATATTACCAGATTCATCAAAAATTTGAGTCATACCAATTTTATTGCCTAATAAACCTAAAGACACAATATTTCTCCAATTTATAGATATATTAACGCTTATAAATAATTTAAATAAATAAAACAATCTAAATTGCTAAATTAATATGAATAATTTAAAGAATTCGAACCTTTTTGTCTAGGTAAGATACATAAACACTTTTATTTTAAAACACAGGGATTTTCGGGCAATATAATTATAATTGAAATCCCTAGATTAAATATACTTGAATCTAAATAATAATAATAATAATAATAATTATGGGAAAAGTTGTAGGTATTGATTTAGGTACTACAAATTCTGTGGTTGCCGCTATAGAAGGTGGAAAGCCAAGTGTAATAACAAATGCAGAAGGACTAAGAACAACACCTTCAATTGTTGCTTATACAAAAAAAGAAGAACTATTAGTGGGACAAATTGCGAAACGCCAAGCCGTTATTAATCCAGGAAATACATTTTTTTCTGTTAAACGTTTTATTGGATCTAAAGTAAATGAAGTTTCTGATGAATCAAAAGAATTACCTTATAAAGTAATAGAGGATCAGAATGGAAATCTTAAAATTAATTGTTCTTCATTAAACAAAGATTTCAGTCCAGAAGAAATCTCTGCGCAAGTATTACGAAAATTAATTAATGATGCCAGTACATATTTAGGTCAGGAAGTTACGCAAGCAGTTATTACTGTTCCCGCCTATTTTAATGATTCACAACGCCAAGCGACTATTGATGCTGGAAAAATTGCAGGAATTGAAGTTTTAAGAATTATTAATGAACCTACAGCTGCATCTTTAGCTTACGGTTTAGATCAGAAACAGAATGAAACTATTTTAGTATTTGACTTAGGTGGTGGTACCTTTGATGTTTCGATTTTAGAAGTAGGTGATGGTATTTTTGAAGTATTATCAACAGCCGGAGACACTAGTTTAGGTGGAGATGATTTTGACAAGGTATTAGTAAATTGGCTTGTGGCTGATTTTAAGAAACTAGAAGAAATTGATTTAACGAAGGATATACAAGCTTTACAACGATTAACAGAAGCAGCTGAAAAAGCAAAAATGGAACTCTCTACAATTGATAAAACAACAATACATCTACCATTTATCACTGCAGATAAAACAGGTCCAAAACATATAGAAAAAGAGCTAACAAGAGAGCAATTCGAAGAATTATGTAAAGATTTAATAAATCGATGTAGAATTCCTGTAGAAAAAGCATTAACTGATGCTAGATTAGATAAATCAAGTATAAATGAAATTGTTTTAGTTGGGGGTTCGACTAGAATTCCTGCTATTCAAAATTTAGTAGAATCTATTGCAGGAAGAAAACCAAATCAAACAGTAAACCCGGATGAAGTAGTAGCTATTGGTGCAGCGATTCAAGCAGGCATTCTTGCTGGTGAAATTAAAGATATTTTATTATTAGATGTAACACCTTTATCTTTGGGTGTTGAAACATTAGGTGGGGTAATGACAAAAATTATTGCTAGAAATACGACAATACCTACGAAAAAATCAGAAATGTTTTCTACTGCTGTAGATAATCAAACAAATGTTGAAATACATGTATTACAAGGTGAACGAGAATTAGTTACAGACAATAAAAGTTTAGGAAATTTCCGTTTAGATGGTATTCCAAACGCAAGTCGAGGCGTCCCACAGATCGAAGTTACTTTCGATATCGATGTTGATGGATTGCTATCAGTTAAAGCGAAAGAAGTTGAAACTGGCGTAGAACAATCTGTAACTATTCAAGGAGCATCTACTCTAAACCAAGATGAAGTTGAAGAGATGATTAAATCGGCGGAAGAATACGCAAAAATCGATCAAGAGAAACGAAAAAACATTGATTTGAAAAATAATGCAGAAGCATTGTGTTATGAAGCAAATAAACAATTCCTTTTAGTTAAAGAAAATATTCCATCTGAAAAACAAGAAACTATAGTCAAATTAATTGAGGATATTAAAGTTAATATTCAGTCCGAAAATTTTGAAGTTTTAACGAAGCAGGTTGAAGAATTAAAAATAATAATGAAAGAGTTATTAGAAATAGCAAATGCTAATGAAAATCCATAAATTTCTAAGTTTAAATCAGAATTCAATTAATAGGTCGAATTGAACAGTTTCTTTTTAATTTAATTAAAAATAATCTAAATATAAAATTTAATGTTTATATTTAGATTATTTTTAATTAAGATTGAATAATCTTGGCTTTCTTTAATAAGTTAGCTACTGTCTCGGTAGGTTGAACACCATTTTTCAACCAATAAACAATTTTTTCTACTTCAAAATACGATTTTTTAGTTATAGGACTATAGTAACCAACCTCTTCAATTGCTCGGCCATCTCTTCTAGTGTCTGAAGTCATTACTACTAGACGATAAGAAGGTTGTCTTTTTCTCCCTGTTTTCTTTAATCTCAATTTTAACATATTAGTTATACAATTTTAAATTGGGTTATTAATAGCATATGTATACATTCATCTGTCTAATGAGATAAAGTATTTATAAATGTATCAAAGTTGCAGCCTTTAGCTATTTTTCTAGGTTATTGATTATTAACGACGTGAGTAATACTCAATTACTAATAATTCATCTAATTCTAATAAAATGTCATCACGATTACAGTAATTTAAGACTTTTGCTTCTGTTTTTGATTTATCAAAATTTAAGTGTGACGCTATTTCGATAAACCTTGTTGTTTTTAAATTATTTTCGACTAAATTTTTTGAACTTGCTTTTGTTTTAACACCCACAATATCATTTATACGACACTGAAAACTAGGAATATTTAAAACCTCACCATTTATTGTGATATGTCCATGATTTACTAATTGACGAGCACCAACTATTGTTGATGCAAAACCTAATGTAAAACAGATAGTATCTAAACGCATTTCTAATAACTGAAGCAAAATTAAGCCAGTAACACCTTTTCTACGTCTTGCTTCTTTTACATATCGAAACAATTGGTTCTCTGTTATACCATAATTAAATTTTAGTTTTTGCTTTTCTTCTAATCTTAATCCATATTCAGTAACTTTTTTGTTATTTCCTTCATTACTTTTACCATGTTGACCAGGTCTATCTTTTTTTTTTGATTGCTTTTTAGTAAGTCCAGGCAATGTCCCTAAACGACGTGTAATTCTTAATCGGGGTCCACGATAACGTGACATATAGGTATTTTAATTATATATATACTTTTCTTAATAGTAATTGTAACATATTTTAATAGGGCGAACGACCGGACTTGAACCGGCGAATGGTGGAACCACAACCCACTGCCTTAACCACTTGGCCACGCCCGCCGAAAATCTAATTATGTACAATCTTACTTTAGCAGTTTTCATTAGTTAAAGTCTAGTTGTTTTTAAGAAATTAAGAGTAAGATTTACTTATATATATATAATATAAATTATTACTCTTAGTAAAAAATTTTAAATCTAAAAAGGATATTATTTTATGCAAAGTGGTAATAAATTTACAACTTTTTGGTTCAATGGTCAAAAATATTTAAGTCAAGATATGGAATTTACAATTTTTGATTTATTGAACTATTTTGATTATAATCCTTCTTTATTAGTTGTTGAGTATAATAATTCTATTTTAATTAAAAAAAATTGGAATAAAATTGTTATACTAAATAATGATAAAATTGAAGTTCTTACTATCGTGGGTGGTGGTTAGTTTTATGAAGCTTTAAAAAATTGTGATCTTTGTGAAAAGGGTTATTAGATTCTACAGATTTTGTTCTAAAACTTTCTTTAACCATAAGTTATATTAATTTTAATAGACGTGATTTCAATATTAAAAAATATTTCTAAAATTAATTAAAGTTTTTAATTCGATAAATTTATTTTCAAGTATTTATTTAACTTTATAACAAAATCAATTTTTTTTCGTTTTATTTTAATTATTAGGTAAATTCGTATAGCTTTCTTTAATTTGCTTTAGTGAAAATTAAACCATTGCTTTCACCATATTTTTCCATAAATCTCATAAAGCGATCCCAATCTTCAGGACTTTTCATTATATAAATAGATTCTATTGCTTCAGGTTTTCCATTAACAAAACGGGCATTAACATCACGCGTTTCTAAAGTACCTTCTATATCGATTAAATACATACCAGTAATTTCTCCTTCTTTAGGAGAATTTTTGTCAAGTATGTTTGGATTCTTAAACCTAAAAGTAGCAGTCCCTGTACTACCGTCACGAGACCGTGTTAATCGAACATCAGGTAACACTTTTTCATCTAATCCTTTTATAAATTGTATCTTAGCTTCCATATATGGATCCTTTTTATATAAGAAAAATTTTTATAAATTTTAGAAAGTCATGGTTATAGGGATAACTCGGAATAATTATTTTTCTATTTTAACTAGCTGGGGTGGCAGGATTCGAACCTACGGATGGCGGAGTCAAAGTCCACAGCCTTACCACTTGGCGACACCCCAAGATAGTAATACAGTTATAAGACTAAATAGATTATTATTCAGACATATTAGGTTTATCAATTTTCTAATTTTAATTATTGGGCAAGAAGGGATTCGAACCCCTGACACCGTAGTTCGTAGCCACGTGCTCTAGTCCACTGAGCTACAAGCCCAAACTGTATTACTGAATTTAATATACTAACAAAGTATAAAGTTAGTAAAGCTTTTATAATAAATTTCATTTATTTTGTTGTTGAGCTTGCAATATAACTATTATTTATTTTAAAATAATATTCGGAATAATTTTTATTTTAAATATCGGTAATAATTAATGGCAAAAAAAATTCTATACCAAGATAACGCAAGACGTGCACTAGAGCGTGGAATGGAAATAATGGTTGAAGCAGTGTCAGTAACATTAGGCCCAAAAGGAAGAAACGTTGTTTTAGAAAAAGTATATGGTTCTCCACAAATTGTTAATGATGGTGTAACAATTGCTAAAGAAATTAGTTTAGAAGATCATATCGAAAATACAGGTGTCTCACTAATAAGACAAGCCGCTGCTAAAACAAATGACGTTGCTGGTGATGGTACAACAACAGCAACGGTTCTAGCTTATGCAATGGTTAAAGAAGGTCTAAAGAATGTTGCCGCAGGTGCAAATCCTATATCAATTAAATTAGGTATGGAAAAAGCTACTCAATATTTAGTAACACAAATTAATGAATTTGCTCAATCGGTTGAAGAAATTCAATCTATTCAACAAGTAGCTTCTATTTCTGCCGGAAATGATGAAGTTATTGGATCTTTAATTGCAGATGCATTGGCAAAAGTTGGAAAAGAAGGAGTAATTTCTTTAGAAGAAGGAAAAGGAATAACCACAGAATTAGAAATAACAGAAGGAATGAAATTAGAAAAAGGGTTTATTTCCCCGTATTTTATTACAAATACAGATAAGATGGAAGTTTCGTATGATAACCCTCTTATTCTACTTACGGATAAAAAAATTACATTAGTTCAACAAGATCTTTTACCTATATTGGAATTAGTAACAAAAACAAAACGTCCACTTCTTCTTATTGCTGAAAATGTTGAGAAAGAAGCATTAGCAACTTTAATTTTGAACAAACTTCGAGGAATTGTCAATGTTGTGGCTATTCGAGCACCTGGATTTGGTGAACAACGAAAATTGATGTTAGAAGACATGGCAATTTTAACTAATGGTACAGTAATTACTCAAGATGCTGGATTAAGTCTTGATAATATTCAATTGAATCTTTTAGGTCAAGCCAGACGGGTGATTGTTAGTAAAGAAACAACAACAATAATAACAGACGGAACAGAAAGTGAAATTCAAATTCGTTGTGAACAACTACGAAAACAAATTAATGTTGTAGATACAGGGTACGAAAAAGAAAAATTACAGGATCGAATTGCGAAACTTTCAGGTGGTATCGCTGTAATTAAAGTGGGGGCAATCACCGAAACTGAAATGAAAGATAAAAAGTTACGTTTAGAAGATGCTATTAATGCTACACGAGCTGCAGTTGAAGAAGGAATAGTACCTGGTGGTGGAGCAACTTTAGTACATTTGTCTGAAAATGTATTAAGTTGGGCTAAAAACAATTTGAAAGAAGATGAATTAGTTGGGGCTATGATAATTTCAAGAGCAATACTTGCTCCATTGAAAAGAATTGCTGAAAATGCAGGAATTAATGGCCCTGTTATTGTTGAAGAAGTGCAACAACGAGATTTTGAAACCGGCTATAATGCAGCAAATAATACATTTGTCAATATGTATGCAGCTGGTATTGTTGATCCTGCAAAAGTAACACGTTCTGGGTTACAAAATGCTACATCAATCGCAAGTATGATTTTAACAACAGAATGTATTATTGTAGATCAACCTGATACCTTAAATGAATAGTTGGATTCGTTTAAGGTATTTTGTTAACTTAAATATTAGTAGTAATTTATAATCTATTTATAAATTATTACCATTCCAACGTTCTAAGACTAATGTATTTGAACCATCAGTGTTTTGTTGATATTTTATGGGTTGAAAACCAATTTTTTGACTTTCGCCAATTATAACTTCTCCAGCATATTGTTGTCCAATTTTATCGATAAAGCTTTCAATTGGGTATGGCTGTTTCCAATAGCTCATGTCAACAACTAACTCATATTCTTGACCATTCCAACAAAAATTAATATCGTAACCATTTGGTTGAGCAATTATTAAATTTGTATTAAATGTTTCTGAACTCGAACTCTTTATATCCTCTTTTTCATATTCTATGTCTAATCGACTTAATGCTTTTTCTAAGTAGAACAAATTTTGAAAACGAGTTTTCATGTTAGTAAAATGTGACATCTCTTTATAACCAAACTTTATATATATATCTTTTATTATAATAATATGAGTATATTTTATACGTCTATTTATAATTTATAAACTATTTTAATGGATAAATATAGATGAAATTATTTCTATTTATTTATTGGATTTAAATATTTTTTGTTCTTATAAAATTGAAATCTGTTAATTTTGAATTCAAGAAATAAGATAAAATACTAGTATTTAAGATATGTTGGAGTTTTCTATTTTACTAATAGAGAAAACTTTAAAAATAGTTTAAAATTTTAGGTTTTATTAATTATAATGATATTTATTAATATCAGTTTCTGTATTTAAATTTATAAGATTTATATATAAAGGATTATCAATTATGGATACTCGTTTACTTGTAATTGCAGCACCATTATTAGTTGCCGGATCTTGGGCATTGTTTAATATTGGTCGTTTAGCAATTCAACAACTTCAACGTCTTTCGCGCTAATAGTTTAAGGATATTTAAAGTATCGAAAAACTTATTAAATGTTTGATTTTTCTTTACATTTTGGTTTATAATAACTTTATAATTTAATTAAAGTTATAAAATTATGGCTGTACCTAAAAAACGGACTTCAAAAGCTAAAAAAAATGCTCGTAAAGCTAATTGGAAAAAAAAGGCTGACAAATCTGCTCAAAAAGCATTGTCATTGGCCAAATCAGTTTTACGAGGTCAAACTACTAGCTTCATTTATAGTTTATATGAAGAAGAATAAATCTTAAAAATCAAAAAGGTTTATTCTTCTTTATTTAAACACTCAAATAATCAAGATAAAATCGCGGGTGTGGCGGAATTGGTAGACGCGCTAGATTTAGGTCCTAGTAACTTTTGTTTTGAGAGTTCGAGTCTCTCCATCCGCAATTTATAATTTAAAATCTATTTATAGTTTTTTCATGAATTAACTCTATTTCTAAAAAATTTTATTTGAAATAAGACATAAGCCAAATGAATCTTCCTTTTACTTTGCAACAATTACGTATTATTAAAGCAATTGCTTCTGAAAATAGTTTTACAAAAGCAGCAGAAATTTTATTTATTTCTCAACCATCTTTAAGTAAACAGGTAAAAATTTTAGAAAATCGATTAGGTATTTTATTAATAAATCGTGAAAATAATCGAATATCTTTAACTGAAGGGGGTCAATTATTTCTTCAATATTCAGAACGAGTATTAGCGTTATGCGAAGAAAGCTGCAGAGCTTTAAATGATCTAAAAAATGGTGATCGAGGAAATTTAACTGTCGGAGCTAGCCAAACAATTGGAACATATTTAATGCCACGAGTGCTAGCATTATTTGCACAACATTACCCGCAAATAAGTTTAAAAGTTCACGTAGATTCCACACGAGTAATTGCTAAAAATGTTGTTGATCGAAATATCGATATAGCAGTTGTTGGTGGAGATGTTCCTGACGAATTAAAGAAAAACCTAGAAATTGAAAGTTTTGTCGAAGATGAACTTACACTAATCATACCAAAATCTCACCCTTTTGCTACAAATAAAAAAATGTCTATAAACAAAGATGATTTATATCATTTAAATTTTATTACTTTAAATCCAAATTCAACAATTCGAAAATTCATCGATAATATTTTAATTCAAAATAATATAGAAACGAAACAATTTAATATAATTATGCAATTAAACTCAATTGAAGCAATTAAAACTGCGGTTAGTCTAGGACTTGGAGCTGCATTTGTATCTTCATCAGCTATTGAAAAAGAAATTGAACTTAAAACTATTGAAATTATTAGTATTGAAAATATTAAAATAACCAGAACACTTTCTATCATAACGAATCCCGAATGCTATAGGTCAAAAGCTTTTGAATTTTTCTATAATGAATTATGGTCTCTGAAAAATTTCACACAACACTAAAATTTTACCAAGTTATAAATAATTTGACATTATTGATTTTTTTTTTGTAATATTGACCCATTATCTTTATAATGTCTTTTAAATTATGAAATATGCAATTGTAGAAATTAGTGGAAGACAGTTTTGGGTAGAAACAGGAAAATATTATGACTTGAATCGTATTCCAACAAAGTTAGGTCAAGAAATTATATTAAATCGTGTATTATTATTGAATAATGAAGGTGAACTTTTTATTGGAAAACCATATCTTGAGAGTGTTAAAATAAAAGGAAAAGTTTTAGAACATTTACGAGGTCGCAAAACTATCGTTTATAAAATGCGCCCAAAAAAGAAAACACGAAAAAAGCAAGGACATCGTCAGCAATTGACTCGAGTTCTTATTGAAGAAATAAATATTATTTAAAATAAAAGGATTTTTTAGATGGCGCATAAAAAAGGTGCAGGTAGTACGAAAAATGGTCGCGATTCAAATTCGAAAAGATTAGGAGTAAAACGGTTCGGCGGACATGTTGTTAAAGCCGGCAGTATTTTAGTTCGTCAGCGTGGGATGAAATTTAAACCCGGTATTAATGTCGGGTGTGGAAAAGATTTTACGTTGTTTGCTTTAGTAGAGGGAACTGTTAATTTCGATCATAAAGATGCTAGACATAAACGTGTCAATATAATCTAATTTACGGTTTATATAAATCATAAACTTTTTTAGAATCTTGATATCATAAATTTATTGGATTTCAAAATGTTAAAAAACTTATTTAATCAAAATTCAATAGCAAATAAATATAAAAACTTAGTTGATCAGATTAATGGACTAGAAAATACATTGCAAACATTAACTGATTCGGAACTAAGAGCGAAAACATTTGAATTAAAAAAGAAATATAAAGGTACACAAGATAAATCATCATTAATTGTTGATTCATTTGCAATTGCAAGAGAAGCCAGTTTAAGAACTTTAGGTTTACGTCATTTTGATGTTCAATTAATTGGTGGATTAGTTCTGAATGAAGGGAAAATAGCTGAAATGCGTACTGGTGAGGGAAAAACTTTAGTTGCAACTTTACCTACCTATTTAAATGCACTAGCAGAAAAAGGCGTCCATATTGTTACTGTAAATGATTACCTTGCGGAAAGAGATCAAATTTCAATGGGTCAAATTTATAGATTTTTAGGATTAGATACGGGTTTAATTCAAGAAAATATGACGACACAAGAACGCCAACAAAATTATGATGCTGACATAACATATGTAACGAACAGTGAATTAGGTTTTGATTTTCTTCGTGATAATATGGCCTTAAACTTAAAGGAAGTTGTCTTACGTCCTTTTAACTATTGTATTGTTGATGAAGTTGATTCAATATTGATCGATGAAGCTCAAACTCCTTTAATTATATCGAACACAATTGATACATTTACTGATAAATTTATAGTTACAGCTGAAATTATTGAATATTTGGAAGTGAATCTTCATTTCAAAGTAGATGAAAAGAAAAAAAATGTTATTTTAACCGAACAAGGAACAGGACAAATCGAAAAGATTTTAAGTGTAGAAGATTTATATAATGTTAATGATCCATGGATCCCTTATATAATTAATGCGTTGAAATCGAAAACATTATTTTTCCGAAACGTTCATTATATCGTTCAAAATAATCAAGTAATAATTGTCGACGAATTTACTGGACGAATTATGCCTGACCGTCGATGGAGTGACGGTCTACATCAAGCTGTAGAAGCAAAAGAAGGTCTTCCAATTCGTGAAAATACTCAAACCGTTGCATCGATAACGTATCAAAATTTCTTTTTATTATATCCTAAATTATCTGGTATGACAGGTACGGGAAAAACTGCTGAGTTGGAATTTGAAAAAATATATCAATTATCAGTAGATGAGATACCTACGGCACGTCCAGTTCTTAGGGATGATTTACCTGATTTTATTTATAAAGATCAACTTTCAAAATGGAATGCTATTGCAAAAGAGTGTAAAGATATATCGTTACAAGGACAACCAATACTGATTGGTACAACAACAGTTGAAAAGTCAGAAATGTTAGCACAATTGCTTAAAGAGTATCAATTATCATATCAACTTTTAAACGCAAAGCCGGAAAATGTTCGACGAGAATCTGAAATTATTGCCCAAGCAGGAAAAAAAGGAAGTATTACCATTGCCACGAATATGGCTGGAAGAGGTACTGATATTATTCTCGGAGGAAATATTAAATTTAAAGTCCGAAAACAACTATATAATATTTTAGTCGGTTATAAAAATAAATTTAAAGATAACAATAATATTTTCCCATTAATAAAAGATTTAGGGATTTGCTCTCAAAAATTTTTGAGTGTATTATTTTCGTTAATTAATACTCAGAAATTTTTCTCATTATCTGATACAGAAATCCTTAGGATTTTAAACGAAAGTGATCAAATTAAAATCCCTAAAAATGATTATGAATGTTCAATTAAATTTTTAGTAAATCAATTAACACTTTTTGAAAAAAAAAATCAAACCTTGGATAATTTAATTGTTAAAAATTTAGGGGGATTATATGTCATAGGAACTGAAAGAAATGATTCTCGAAGAATTGATAACCAATTACGTGGGAGATGTGGTCGGCAAGGTGATCCAGGTAAATCAAGGTTTTTTCTAAGTCTGGATGACAATCTGTTACGAAGATTTGGAGGCGATAATATTCAAAATTTTATGCAAAATCAACTTCTGGATGATTCACCGTTAGAATCAAATTTATTAACAAAGAGTCTAGATTCAGCTCAAAAACGTGTAGAAGAACAAGCATATGATGCTCGCAAATATTTATTTGATTATGATGATGTTTTAAATAAACAAAGAAATGTTGTCTATTATGAAAGAAGACAGATTTTAGAAAGTAAATCGGTAAGAGATAAAATTTTGGCTTATGGAGAACAAGTAATTTGTGAAATTAGTAGTGAATTAAAAGAAAAGAATTTGGAAAGTAAGCAAGCGCTTTCTGCACTTGAAAATTTATTCGGAACAAACTTAATATTAAATTTATTTTCAAAATTTAATTTAAATTATATAAACCTTGAAGTGTTGGAATTAGAAACCTATCTGTTTCAAGAATTTTGGTTGTGTTATGAATCAAAATCCTTAGAATTAGAAGTACGACAACCTGGTATTATAAGAGCACTAGAGAGAACATTAATTTTAATCTACATTGATATTGCTTGGAAAGAACATTTACAAAAAATGTCACTATTACGTGATGCGGTTGGTTGGAGAGGTTATGGTCAAAGAAATCCATTATTCGAATATAAAGAAGAAGCATATGATTTGTTTCAAATAATTGGTCAAACAACTCGTCATTTAGTAATTTATGATCTTATCCGATCATCAATGCTATAGAGTAATTTTCATACAAAAAAACATTTATTATGACAAAACGAACATTATCAAATAAAACACGTGCTTCTATTTTAAAACTATCTGGTTTTAGAGCACGTATGGCTACAGCGCAAGGTCGAAAAACTATTCGTAAACGTCGTCAGAAAGGTCGAAAAAGATTAGCTATTCAACATTAAGAAACTTGTTATTAGAGTAAACAAAAAGAGTTCACTCTAATAATAAATAATTTTTTATTTAAAATTAATATAATAGTAATTTAAATTATTGACTTCTTAGGTAATTGTTTTATGAACTTTAATGACGAATTAACACTTTTATTAAAAGCCCGTTATCCTATTATATATATCAATACTATTGAAGAAGATCGAGTAGAATATGTTATTCGTAAAAGTATTAAAACTAATTTAAATAGAAGTATCTATAGTTGGGACTTTGTTGACGGTTATACAAATAATCCTAATAATGAAGGATTTGCTAAACGAAATCCTTTACAAGCACTCGAATTAGTTGAAAGATTGACTTCTGAAACTCCAGCTTTATTTTTATTAAAAGATTTTAACCGATTTTTAACAGATGTCTCCATTTCTCGTAAATTAAAAAATATAAGTAGGATTTTAAAGTTACAGCCAAAAACTATTATTATTATTGGTTCTGAATTAAATATTCCAAGGGAGTTGCAAGACCTAATAACAGTTCTTAATTTTTATTTACCTGCTGAAACTGAAATTGAACAAGAATTAACAAGGTTGATTAGATCATTAAATATAAAAATTGAAGCTCAACTTTTAGAAAATTTAACTCGTGTCTGTCAAGGTTTGTCATTGGAACGAATTCGAAGAGTTTTATCAAAAATTATCGCTACTTATAAAACGATTGATGAGAATAGTATCTCGATTTTATTAAGTGAAAAAAAACAGATAATTAGTCAAACAGAAATTTTAGAGTATTGGTCAAGTGATGAAAATATCCAAAAAATCGGTGGCGTTGATAATTTGAAAGATTGGTTAAAGAAACGAAAAACATCTTTCGGAGTACAAGCATATAATTATGGATTACCAACACCTCGAGGGTTATTATTAATAGGAATTCAAGGAACAGGAAAATCTTTAACAGCTAAAGCAGTAGCGACTGAATGGCAATTACCTCTTTTAAAACTTGACGTAGGAAAACTTTTTGGTGGAATTGTCGGTGAATCGGAATCTCGGCTTCGTCAAACAATCGATTTAGCAGAAACTCTCTCACCTTGTATTCTATGGATTGATGAAATCGATAAAGCATTTACAGTTAATGATAGTAAAAGTGATAGCGGAACAAGTAATCGTGTTTTAGCAACTTTTATAAGTTGGCTTTCAGAAAAAACAAAACCTGTTTTTGTAGTTGCTACAGCTAACAATGTAGATCTATTACCCTTAGAAATTATTCGTAAAGGACGATTTGACGAAATTTTCTTTCTTGATTTACCTAAAAAACATGAACGTGAAGAAATTTTTAAAATTCATATGCAAGAATTTCGACCTAAAACTTGGGCATTATTTGACTATTCTGAATTGTCTGAATTATCAGAATCATTTTCCGGGGCGGAAATTCGTCAAAGTATTATTGAAGGTATGTATCATGCTTTTTATGAAGAACGTGAATTCAATACAGAAGATATTTGTCATGCATTAGAAGAGTTAATTCCGTTAGCTCAATTAGAAAATAATCAAACTTTAAAATTACAAAATTGGGCTATCTCTGGTAGGATTCGTTCAGCCTCTTCAAAAGATATTTATATAACTTAGAATATTAAATGAAACAAAGTTTATTAAAATCCATAGCTGATTTACGATTTGCTATAAGTATTTTATTAATAATTGCATTTTCTAGCATTATTGGAACAGTTATCGAACAAGATCAATCAATTGAAACTTATAAATTAAATTACCCTATAACTAATCCAGTTTTAGGGGTTTTATCATGGGACCTAATACTCAGGTTTGGCTTTGATCATGTTTATAAAACTTGGTGGTTTATTAGTTTTATTATTGTTTTCGGAATAAGTTTATTAACTTGTACCATATTACAACAAATTCCATCTTTAAAAGTAGCGCGAAGATGTCAATTTTTTAGAACACCTCAGCAATTTAGTAAGTTAAAAATATCCAAAAAAATTACCCATTTAAATTTAAGCAAATTATTATTTAAAATAAAACAAAAACAGTATTCGATATTTCAACAAAAGAACATTATTTACTGCTACAAAGGATTAATTGGTCGAATTGCTCCTTTAGTGGTGCATTTTAGTATGATTTTAATCTTATTAGGATCTATTTTAGGTGCTGTGGGAGGATTTAAAGCCCAGGAAATTATTCCAAAAACTGAGACGTTTCACATTCAAAATATTTTAACCAATGGTCAATTAACTTTAATTCCCCGAACTTCTGCGCGTGTAAATGATTTTTGGATGACGTACAACAAGCAGAAAACTATAAATCAATTCTATTCTGATATTTCCATACTAAATAATGAAGGAAATGAAATTCAACAAGAAACTATTTTTGTTAACTCACCAGCAAAATACAAAAGTATTACCTATTACCAAACAGATTGGAGCTTAATAAGTTTACGAGTGCAAGAGAAAAATTCTTCAATAGTTCAATACCCATTAATAAGTATTTTAAATGGTCGTGATAAAATCTGGCTATCTTGGGTTCCGCTTAATCAAGAGTTAAATGATGGTTTTACTCTATTAATTAATAATTTACAAGGTTATTGTTCCATATATAATAAAGTGGGACAATTTGTTGGTAACGTAGAGCTTAATGAAACTGTTCAAATTAATTCTTTCCTAAGTCTGGTCGATATAATAAGTTCTACTGGGCTACAGATTAAGTCCGATCCTGGTATTCCTATTATTTATTCCGGTTTTGCTTTTCTAATGATAAGTACACTAATTAGTTATGTTACTTATTCTCAAATTTGGATAGTTAAAGATAATGATGGTATTTACATCGGCGGTAATACAACACGGGCAACTTTTGAATTCGAGTTAGAGTTTTTTCAATTTATTAAAAAATAAATTATAGTTGAACTAGTTTTTATTAAAGATTGGTCTTATAATTAAAAATAACAAGCTGTAGGCTTGGGAAGAATTAAAATTATAAAAATGTTATTATGACAGC
>Ga0209092_10000540_pt1 | contig 37484 bp, 41 predicted proteins | sample FraStrMetagenome_FD_187446 | JGI IMG/M metagenome (GOLD analysis project Ga0209092, IMG submission 187446) | Marine eukaryotic phytoplankton communities from Arctic Ocean - Fram Strait ARC3M Metagenome (SPAdes) (version 2) | ecosystem: Environmental > Aquatic > Marine > Oceanic | place: Fram...
TACTTTTTTGCAAAAAAAAAAAAAAATGCAAAAAGTGCAAAAAGTGACTCACTGCAAAAAGCTCTAAAAAAGATTTTTAGAAAAAAAACGGGAGACCATCGACTTTTTTTTTCTTTTTTTTTTTTAAGGACAATTCGTAATTTAGGCGATTTTTTTGTTAGGATATTATACTAACAATGCCTAACCAAAAAGTCGCCGAAAATCGCCGAAAATATGAATGTTTAAAATGCGACTATACATGTAGTAAACAAAGTGATTATAATAAACATTTACTCACTACAAAGCACAAAATCCTAACAAATCCTAACCAAAAAGTCGCCAATGTCGCCGCTCCATTTATGTGCTCATGTGGAAAATCATACAAGCATTCTTCGTCATTAAGCTGTCATAAAAAGAAATGTAAATACGTGGAAACTGAAACACCAGTCGAGTCATTAAAACCCCTATCTGTGCCTACGGCGTCTAATGAAGATGTTGACTATAAAGAGATGTTTTTAGAGATGATGAAGCAGAACCAAGAGTTACAAAAAAATATGATGCAACAGAATCAAGAGATTCAACAAACCATGCAGAAAACAATGCAAGAAATGATACCGAATATAGGTAATAATAATAACAACAAAACAAACAACATAAATTTACATATATTCTTAAATGAACAATGTAAGGATGCTTTGAATATAATGGATTTTGTTAACTCACTCAAATTACAACTGAAGGATTTAGAAACTACTGGTAGACTTGGATTTGTAGAAGGAACAAGTAAAATTATGATTGATGGCTTAAAAGAGCTGGAATTACATAAACGTCCAGTCCATTGTAGCGACTTACAAAATGATGTAATGTTTGTTAAAGACAATGATATGTGGAAACAAGATACTAATAATAAGGACACCATGAAACGCGCGATTGATGAAATAAGTAAGGCGAATATTAAACAGTTACCACAATGGATAACCGATAATCCAACTTATACGAATGATGAAGAGTATATGAAAATTATATCAAATATAATGAAAATGGATAATGTAGATAGTGACAAATTAGAAATTATACGTAACGTATCGAAGGAAGTGACTATAAAATAAAATAATCTTTTATATAAATGTGGTTCCATATTGGAATTATTGTATGTATTATTACTGTATATATACTATTTAAGAATAATATAGTAATAGAAAATTTTTCAATAAAAATAGTAATTGATAATAAGTTAGCAACTCTTTTAAAAAAAAATAATATGGCGTTAGATATTGATAATGAAACATTGACTCGAAATAATATTGTGATAGATTTAAGTAAAATTAATTCGTCTGAGGCAGTATCGATTTGTGTACATAAACTAACTACATCAAGAATGTTAAATGAACAAGGTATACCAACACCAACATTCATAGCATATAATAACAACATGTCTGTTGATACCAACGTAAATACTATTTCAAATACGCTCAATTTTCCTATGGTAGCAAAGCCGACATCAGGATATGGTGGAAATGCGGTACATGTTGATTTGAATACTACAAAGGAATTAAAAAACGCGCTTGAATCAATCATTTCAGATAAATATTATAAAAAACTTATAATGAAACGGAATAAGGATGATACTACACTGATGGTTGAAAATATGGTGCGTGGCAAAAATTATAGAATAATAGCGTATAAAGATAAAGTATATAGCGTAATTGAACGACAAAAACCAGCTGTAGTTGGGAATGGTGTACATACATTAGGTGAATTAGCTGATGACCGGTCTAAGTATACATTAAAGATATATAATCATGAAGTTAATAAGAATGATATAGGTGCTGATATGCTATCGGACCAAAATGTTACGTTAGATAGTATTATTCCCAAAGGGAAAAAAATATACTTAACAAATCTTATTTCATTACATACTGCGTCTGTCCCGTTAAAAATAGAGCTTGATAAAATTCATCCCGAAAATATTAGAATGTTTTCATCAATCAATAGTGTGCTTGGTACACAAATAATAGGTATTGACTTTATGACAGAAGATCTGATGGTGCCTTACTATATTGACGGACATATAATGGAAGTAAATAGTAGTCCAGGATTAATTTATCAATGTGCTATAGACCCTGACAATGTGATTCAGTTATTCAATGATATGTTCGATGATGCGCAAAAATATAAATAAATTCATAAAAACAAAAAGATAGCACGTTTTTATGAATACTTTACATACTTACACTCATGATGATTTAAAATTGATTTAATAATCTTGTATATGTAAGTATCACATTAATATAGAAATATGACAGAACATATAAAGAACACAGCACTAAGCGTAGAATTAAATACACCATCCACTCATATAATAGATAATTATGGGTTTGGTAATCTTTCACGTGAAATTTCAGAGAATATATTGAAGGATGGTCGTGTATTCGCGCATTTTATTGAGCATTGGATCTGTTGTAACTATCCGTTACAGCTCGTAAGTGGTTGCAAAGATCATGATTTTATTGATCCAAATAATGATGAAAATATATTTGATGAAAAAACTTTTACAAAAGGGGGATGTAATTTTATGCCGTCAAGAATGATAGGGACAGGTAGAAAATTCGAAAAAGATGAGTTTGAAGAAAAGGCGAATAAGTTGATCTATTGTATTGTATCGAATATAAATTTTCCTGAGGTGAAAATTATATTCATACGCGGCACTATTCTAATGAAAAAATATCCCACCGGAAAAATTCCTTACAAGGATCATGATAAATTATTTAACTTGTCAACATGGGATTAAATTCTTTAATAAGTTCTTGTTTACTTATTGAACGAGGACCAACTGTATTGTTAAAGGCATAAGTGATTGTAGACAACTTGTCTATATTATCGCGCGTAGATTTCCCATTTATAAATTTTATAAAATAATGTGATTGAATGCTTTTTTCATCTATCTTTTCATCTATTGTTCCTGCGTTAACTCCAACACGACGAAATGAAATATGCGGGTTGTCTGTTTTTCCAACAAACATAAAATGTAATGGATCTAATTTGGCAGTTACAATTCTATTAGTTGTTTCTTTTTTCCATATTTGGAAAATACAAGGGACATCATGTTCCTCCCCATCTACTAAGAATGATTTATCCGGTAAATCCATTTCAAATATAAGATGAAAGTTTAATGGAAATGTTTTTTTCAAACTGTCTTTTTTGAAACTTTTTGGCAATATAAATGAAACACTATCGCAAAATTGACAAGATTTTTTTATGAATTTAATAGCCAATGATGATTGACGACCGAATGGTGGATTGCCTATCACGTGTATTTTACTAATACTTTTATCATTAATATAATCGTATAATAAATAATCTTGTTTTATTATTTCATCATTATCAGGTTCTAAATCATAAAACCTCCAATTATTTGTTAATATTTTTATACCTTTAATAAAGGAACCATTGCCCGCACTGGGTTCAATAATTAAATCATTTGAGCTTAATTGTATATATTTTTTAACATTATTTAAACATAAATCAACTACATTATCCTTTGTGTAATATTTATCAATAGTATTACGATTTAAACCTTTGATTTGTTTAGTTTCCATATTGTGTATAATTTGTTGTTCTGTTAAATTGGTAATATTTGAATCAATTTTATCAACATTATTTTCACAACTATAATGAATCATTTTAGTATTATACTACATTACATATCATATTTAAGTACATTTATGATATGTGTTTAAATGTGCCAACAGTCATTTATAATTAAATTAATAATACTTAATTTAATTATTATAGTTGTTATTTAAAACGCAGACCCGAATCCTCCGCCAAGAACATCATTTGCGGCCATAGGTGCGAATTCTTCGTGGGCATTTGTAGGTGAATTAGCGCCAACTAATTGTGTAGTTGGTCCACCATACATACTATCAAACTGAGGAGAAGATTGCTGTCCATAATTGTCGGTATTTGTTTGACCTGATGGTTGAGAATTGTTACGTGACATGGGATTTACAGTTAAATTCATGGGAGGAGATTGTTGTTGCTGGGGTTGTTGTTGCTGTTGCTGTTGCTGCTGTGGCTGTTGATCGCGAATACTTGCGTTACCATCAATATAATTCAATATTCTATCCAATAATATATTTGTTTTCTCACCGAGCTTTGTTTGAAGACTCAATACAATGATCAAAAACGCGATAATAACATTGGGCACAGAGTAGTCTTCATATTTCATTTTACTGTATGTAGGAACGTATGTAATAAGTCTATGAATAAAAAACATTCCTAAGAACATAACAACTATTTGGACTACGACTTCTGCTAAAATTTCAATACTGCCTTTATCTTCGTCGACATCGGGTATTATTTTTTGGACGGTTTTATTTAATCCAATTACTGGTATAACTGATAATATTGAGTATTGCGTGATATTCATAAGTTCACACTTTGTATCCTCGTCGAAATTGAATACATGATTTATAAATCCATTTTTTGATGACATACTCTTTGTGGTTTCTTCGATGCTTTCCATATGATTTATTACAAGAAATTAAAATATTATTATCATATTTTAATAGACTCTTCTGAAGAATATGCTAAACATGAAAAATAAATCATGTCATATTATTTGATAAGCGCAGAACAATTCTATGAATATAATTACTATTGTCATATGTATATTTTATACTTACAATAATGTAGATTGATTATATAATCACATACCTAACTATATATTAGTATAAGTAATCATGTGTTAACTGTGATATGTTATTCTTTAGACGATATGAATTGTAAATGCGTTAATAAATTTATTAAAATGTATCAATAAAAATTAATAATGAGTAATTCTGCTGCTAATGCCGCTGCTAAAAGAAGACGGGGTGCAACCCAACAACCTATGACTGCGGGGAATCAATTGAATCAACCGACTACCACAACTCCTACATTAACTGTACCTCAATCAATTTACCTTCTATCGAATAGAATCAACCAGTTAGAAGCTCAACTCCACCATGCTATTAATAGCAACGCTATAGGAGAAGTAAATAATAGCAATACGAATGAGAATACCATTATACATGAAAATGTTCAACAGGTATCATCGCCAGTAACTGATACTGATAATTTTATAGCAAAGAGTGACTTTAATGATGTAATGACAAGTATTGGTTCAGATATGAACGGACTGAGCCAAAAGATGAATACATTGAATGAATTTGTTTTGTCTATTCAAAATTCTTACTTAGGATTAAACAAGGCAATTTTAGAGATTCAGCAAAAGGCAACAGTTTTAAATGATTCTAATAATATTTCATTAGATATTAGTAACGATAATAATAATAATCTCGCCGATTTTAATGCTACAGATAACGAAAACGAAAAAGATATATCTAATGTAGAGGAAGAAGATAATTCTAATACAGGACAATCCACATTGATTGTAGAAGAAGACGAAGCGCCTTCGCAAGTAGTGGCGGCTGATATTACCTCGCGCCTAAAAATGTTGAGTGTAAAATCAAACGAAGAAAATGGCGTAACTGTTGAGGATGTTAGTGATGAAGAAGAGGAAGAAGTCTAATATATTTACTGGGCAAATAAATTAAAAATTGAATAAATATAAACATATTGTATGTATTCAATACAATGACTATACATGACCAGTTCTATACAAATACGGATATAGCTGAGCAATGTTTTAAAAAACTAAAGCAAACGGTTGATATAAATGCGTTTGATTATCATATGGAACCGAGTGCTGGTACGGGAGCGTTTTATAAATTACTCGACCCACATAAGCGTATAGGAATCGACATTGATCCAAAATACGAAGGAATAGAAAAAATGGATTTCATTGCGTACAATCCGCCAAATAACGATAAAAGATATTTACTTATAGGGAATCCACCATTCGGTAAGAATAGCTCGCTCGCGATACAATTCTTTAATCGGGGCGCTGAATTTTGTGATACAATCGCATTCATTGTTCCGAGAATATTTAAACGTGTAAGTGTACAGAACAAACTTAGTATGGATTTCATACTTACATATAGCGAGGACCTACCGGTGAAACCGTGCTGTTTTACTCCACCTATGGATGCTAAATGCTGTTTTCAAATATGGACGAGGACGAATGAGCCACGAAAGAAGGTGATATACGATAAAACGCACCCTGATTTTAGTTTTGTCAAACATGGTCCTAAAGACGATAAAGGTCAGCCCACTCCACCTACGGTAGCGGATTTTGCGGTAAAGGCATACGGTTCTAATTGCGGAGGTATCGTGGATACAAATTTAGAAACACTTCGTCCAAAAAGTTGGCATTGGATAAAGGCGAATATTGATGTAGAGGAACTAAAAAAAAGACTGGATAGTCTTAATTATTCTATAACAAAGGATACAGTAAGGCAGGATAGTTTGGGACAACAAGAGTTAATTTATTTGTATAAACAAGTTTTTAGTTGTTAGTATGAATCCTTCTCATATGGTGTAATGAAAGACGCGAGTTTATTCCACAGCTCACGCGCTTTCGTTTTTTCATTTGCGTTGGGATTTACGCGCAGAGCATATTCACAGTTTCTTCCTTTGAAATTCTCTGCTGTGATTTTTCCGAGTTCTTTACATGTTCCATGCGCGTATCCTCCATATTCGACCGTGAGTGCGTATAAGTCGGCAGATGGAATCTTGAAGTTGTATGCCTTTCCGATGTCATCTTCGAAGAGATTGTATCCAATTAATATATAAAAGTCGACCTGATGATCTGGACGAATCTGTACAAAGTTAAACTTGGACGTCTTGTCATGTGCTGAGAACTTGATCTCATATGTTTTTCCATTTTTTTCGCCGTCACCACTGGTTTCGTTGGGAGGGTTATTGATTTCTAAGTCAGTTTTGATGACTTTTTCCATGAGAGTAGACTGTGGATTGATATATTCACGAGCGAGTATACATTTTTCACATAATGTAGCGCTGGATTGAATTCTCTGTTCGATTTGAAGTTCAGCATCTCTGCTTGCTTTCATACGTTGGTTAGACACCATTAGTTTAAATACGGTTGACATGATTCTCAGTTTCTGTAGTTGATACGAGTCAACATAATGAAAAAGTCGTATCAATTTTATTTCTTATAATCTTTATTTGTCAATTCATATCCCCAATGTTGCAATGTTTGGCGAATTTTTGGACTAATCTCATAATCATTATATTTTGTCTTTTTATCAGTAATCATATTGATTAACCATTTTCTAAATCTACTATTTGGACCTGCTGTTTTCAACCATCTACTTATCTGCCATTCATCGTCTGGACCTCTTTCGCCCTTATAAAAGTCACAATACCATTGAACCCATCCATATGGATGATTCTTTGTTATCCATTTTTTTTCCTCCCAGAATTGTAATGTAGTTCCTACTTTGACATTGTATTTATTAATGGATTTATCATAATCGCCCCAATCACTTGTTAACCAATCATCTGGAAGACCCTTCCACCATGATTTTGGATAATCTAAATGTTTATTTTTATAGTTTTTCTTTGAAACGGAGGAACGTATCGGTCGCCAATATGTCCCCCCGAAACTTCCCATTTGAAATATCTCTCCTGGAGTTAAATTAGGTCTAAATTCAGGATAATCGGAAAAGATTATTTCTCCACTACTATTTTTCTTGGGCATTTTTATATACTCGAATATTTGTTTTTACAAAAATACACACCCGATATACATATAATAAAAAAAATTGATTAAAGTAATGATTAGTATTCTTTATTATACACTAATATGAAACTACTTATCGCGAATAAGAAACATGCTAATGCTTTTGTGAGTATTTTTAACAACTTGAGTAAATTTTCCGATGCTATAAATATAAATTTTACATCAGATTATATGTATATTCAGGGTATGGACAATAGTCATTGCTCATTATTTGAGATTAAAATTTTGTCCAAATGGTTTGAGAGCTACGAATGTAATGAGTCGATCACTATTGGTATTACGCCTTCTATTTTGTATAGAGTACTTAATACGAGGGATGAGAACCAACTACTATTTCTGGAATGCGGTAAGGATGATTGTAAATTACAAATTAACTTCAAAAACTTGAAGCAAGACCAGAAGGATTTCCCTAAAGAATTTGAAATTCCATTGATTGATCTGGATATAGAGACACTTCAAATTCCAGACGGTGAATATGATATGGAGGTCAAAATGTCTATTAAATCATTCTCGAATGTAGTGGATCAACTATGTATATTTGGCGATAATATGTCAATAAATGTGACAGATACGCCTGAGATGAATCTTAGTTCTGAAGGACACGATGGTAAAATGACGGTAAATATCTTGAATTTTGATAATAATTTCATAGACGAATATTCAATGACATCAGAAACAACGATGAATCTACAATTTAGTCTGAAATATATTCATATGTTTACACAATTTTCAAAAGTAAATAAAGATGTGACTATTAAATTGTCTGATAACGTTCCGATGGAGGTTTATTTTACTATGGAAGATTCTGACGATAGCTATGTGCGATTCTTCCTGGCGCCCCGAATCGATGATAATTAAACATATTCATATTCATCGTCATAATAGCTGTTATATCGATCACGTTTAAATTGGTCTATATCATCTACTGTATAGAATAAATTATGTTTATTTATATCATTCTTGTCCAGTAGTGGAATATATTTTATTTGTAAATCGTGATCAAATGACACAGTTTTTTTGTATGAAAACAGTTTACTGTTGTTTTTTTTATGATAAATAAATGTTATAATAGTTAGGCATCCACCTATATATATTGCTGTATCTAACGAGATATTAATTTTCATGTATTATATAATATAATTCATTATATTTATATAATAAATATTTAAAATAACTACATTTTTAACGCCTTGTCACAAATATATTTTTTATAATATTAAGAACAATGTAGATATTATTTTGGATTATATTTTAATATACTATAATTATATAGGTAAATGGTTTATAATCCACATCAATTAAGACAAGTGAATACTATTTTATATAAAATACATCGAACGGCTACGATGATTATATATCGTAATAGTGATAGGAGAGAAGTTGGTTTACAAGTTGCTGATTTTTATAATTTTCAAGAACGCCAAAAAAAATATAAACAACAGATTGCACGACAAGAGGCTATAAAAAATCAAACATGGTTAGGTTGAATTATGAAAAGATTATAGAATAACATATATGCAATACCAATTTCAAAAAATATATCATATGCTAATATGAAAAATGTATCCGAAATGGTAACCGGTTTAATATAATATTCATTTAATGCGGTAGATGAATCAGTTAGATGATATTGTGTTTTTTTTTCATGAACTTCAATAGTTCTAAATCCTTTATACCACGCAAAAAAAGTCCATACTGAACAAATATATGTCATTATAAAAAACATGGATAGTTGTCGTTGAATATGTTCTGGATTATGATATAACATATATACATCATACACGGTAACTGTACCAATACAAAGTAGAGAACTTGGTGTATTCACTTGTCTTTTTGACGCTATATGAGTTGTATTAGGTCTTGTGAAAATAGTTCGGATAATAAACAAAATTAGTGCATGAACTAAAAGGAATGTTTTGGTTTCAAATATTCTATCTCCAAAATATAATCCTAATGTTGTAACTAATCCTCCTTCTTGTAATCCTTGTAACATAATTCCTGCGGACTGAGATAACTGATATTTTGAGGTATATAGCGTAGTGATATACATTGGTTTTATTACACGGGTTCCACTGACATGTAATAATAGTTCAATAAATGACCATATAATAGTCGATCCAATGAATATCGATAGACACTGAAGAGAATTTTGTGATACATAATCATCCACACACATAAGAATAGAAATACCACTGTACAATATTTTTGTATTTCCATTTGTTGCAAAATTACCAATTCTAACAATATGATATTTATTTTGAATAAGAGATAACATTTATATAATAGAATACAAAATATTTAATTTATTTTCCACTCGCTAATAGAATTAATAATGATATTTTCATCCGAAGCATTGAATAAAGCGACTTTACCTTTCCATCTGCCAAATATAATCCAACTATTTGAGCAATGCTTATATTTGTCGTTTCCATCATCGAATGTATGTATTTGTACTGGATTGCTATGATCGGGGGTAATTTGTGACCAGCCTATTGGAAGATTCATATACTATTGTTAAATACATTATTTCTATATTAGTTAGAATTATGAATTAAGTATATTTAATTATATAAATTATCAGAAGAAATGTCAGAAGAAATGTCATCGTCAGTCCTATTATTTTGTGTTATTCTATTGGTATATATGCATGTATATTATCATCTGAAAGTGAGCAGCGAATTAGAAATATATGAACTGGATGATTTAGATAAGTCTAAATTGGAAGAAACATGTAATATGCGACAACCGGTATTATTTACTTACGATAATCCTCATTTGAGTGGTGTATTTAAACATTCATCTATTATAAAGGATTTCTCTATATTTGATGTAAAAGTAAGAAAGTGGGAAGAAACAAATACGAATTGTCAACATGTTCCATTAAAAATGTCATTGGTTAACAAACTATTCTCAAAAAATACGTCAGATTATTACAGTGAAAAGAATTTAGACTTTTTAGAGGAAAGCGGATTAGTGAAACATATTAAGCAACATGATGACCTTTTAAAACCGCCATTGAAACTATCTTGTAATTATGATATTATGTTTGGCAGTCATAATAGTATTACACCTTTAAAATATAATTTATATAATCGTAACTACTTCTATGTATGTGATGGAGATATTAAAATTAAATTAATAGCGCCAGCATTTTCAAAACACCTGAATATAGAGAAAGATTATGAAATGTTTGAGTTTAGATCACCATTGAATATATGGAATATTCAAACTGAGTATAAGGAGACTTTTGGCAAGGTAAAGGTCATGGAACTGAAACTTACAAAAAATAGTATAATTCAAATCCCAAGCTACTGGTGCTACAGTATACAATTCGGGGAGAATGCAACTGTATTAAATATGAGTTATTCTACCATAATGAGTGCATTGTCCGTTGCGCCTCAGCACGTATTGTATTTACTTCAACAGCAAAACATTAAACGAAAAACTACTAAGAGTATTACCGATTTTGAATCATGTGTTGAACCTACTGGAACAGTACATTCATCCAAAATTACAAAATCGACAAAGAATGTAAAGACAGTAAAAAAAAACGAAATGAAATCATTAGAAGTAGATAAAAATAAAGAGAGTATTATCGATAAGTCAAAAATAGAGACTACATTACCAAAATAAATTTAAAATTGATTAATAATATTTTATGAATATTATTAATAATCAATAGAAGTATGTATAAAATACATATAAATAACAGGTATAGTGAATGGACCATTTTCGATGAGGATAGTTTCGATAAGATAGACGATAAGAGTATTGATCCGATTAAGCACCAGTTGTTTAGCGATGACGTTTTTACAAAGAATGGTGATGATATAGAATTGGTGCATTCGACTGTTAGATCTGTAAAAAATATACCTGGTGTATTAATTATCGACAAAAATAAGACATATGGAAGAAGAGGTAAGAAGCTACTTTATAAATGCATACCCGATGACATGCGGATGCCTTACTTTCTCGTTCCATATGAAATGAAAAAGATAGGATTTATTAAGAAGTTTGAAAATAAGTATGTTACGATTTGCTTCAATGAATGGAGTGATAAACATCCAGTAGGTACACTTACCAGTACTATTGGTGATGTTAGTGTTCTGGAACATTATTATACTTACCAACTATATTGTAAAAGTTTACATTCGTCTATACAGGACTTTACTAAAAATACAGCAGCCGTATTGAAGCAAAGGACCGTAGACGAGTATACTGATGCAATATTGCAAAAATACGATACTATTGAAAATCAAATCGATCAAGACGATGTATTTACTATTGATCCGGATACATGTACAGATTATGATGACGCAATGAGTATTAAACAACTATCAGATACGACATATGTCTTGAAAATCTATATTTCAAACGTTTCTATATGGATGGATATGCTTAATATCTGGGAAAATTTCTCTGAGCGTATTTCTACTATATATTTACCCGATCGAAAACGACCAATGCTTCCTTCTGTATTGTCAGAAGGTTTATGCAGTCTTCAAGCATCATCTGTAAGATTTGCTTTCATGTCGGAATATTTAGTTGAGAATAATGTAGTTACTTCAGTTCAATACAAGAATGTAGCAATTCGTGTAAATGCTAATTATGCGTATGATTCACCTCATCTTCTAAGTAATCTGAACTATCAAATGATATTTCGAGTAGTATGTGGTATGAATAACAATCATAAATATGTTACGAATATGACAAATAGTCATGATATAGTTGCGTATTTGATGATCTTGATGAATTATAGCACATCGCAAGAGCTCATACAATCGAAGAATGGAATTTATCGTTCTGTTGCTCTAAAAAACACAGAGGTTATTAGTATACCAGATGATTTACCAGAAGATGCCAATAAATTTCTTACTATATGGAATGGTGCATCAGGACAATATGTTACATATTCTGAAGATATACGTCATGAACTACTAAAATTGGATAATTATGTTCATATTACGTCACCTATTAGACGTTTAGTTGATTTATTGAATATGATTATATTTCAAAAAAATAAGAATATGATTTCACTTGGGGAAAAAGCAGACGAGTTTCTTGATAACTGGTTACATAAATTGCCATATATTAACATAACTATGCGTGCTATTCGTAAGGTTCAATGTGACTGTTCTCTACTTCATACGTGTATGACGGATACGTCAATGTTAGAAAAGGAGTATGACGGATATTTATTCGATAAACTGAAACGCAATGATGGTCTATTTCAGTTCATGGTATACTTACCAAGTATTAAGATGGCTTCTCGCATCACTCTACGAGATGATTATGATAATTATTGTTCACGTAAATTTAAATTATATCTGTTTCATGATGAAAATAAATTTAAAAAGAAAATAAGATTAAATATATTATAAACCTACTCTAAGAATGATTTTAATAATTGGAATGGGGCTGACGGGTCTTACTATCGCCGACCAAATTGTAAAATATACAGAACATGAAGTGTTGATGATTGAAAAAGAGGCACATTACGGTGGACTACATTATGAATATTGTGAAAAAGATATCATTGTGAATGAGAATGGACATCATATTTTTTCATCAGATGATAAAGAAGTATGGATGTATGTAAATGAAATTTGTGACTGGAAGATTATACGAGATAGTCAAGACGCATTTCATATTGATAATAAATATGTATCAAGTAAATTATCATGTAAACAAATAAATGTATTATTTGATGAATCGATAACTACGGAAGAAGAGCTGAATATTTATACAGAGAGAGATGTAATATGTTGTTCTGATAAATCAACATGCGAAGATGTGGTTCTATCTAAGGTGGGATTCAAAATATATAATTACCTATATGGAAGATATTTACATCAAGTTTGGCGGACAAATCCAATGAAATTGCATAAACGTGTAGGGGATAGAATGATACACAACATAACTTCCGATACAAATGATAAAAAGTATGTCGGGTTACCGAAGGAAGGATATGCGTTTTTTTTTGAAAAAATATTAAGTAATCGTAAAATAAAATATTTGTTGAACATGGATTACGATTCTTTCTGTAACAATAATGATATATCCGGTTTTTCACATATTATATATACTGGTAAATTGGATGATTACTCGCCGGAAGTTGAACTGAAGTATGTGGGTTATAAGAATACGAACGCGACTCATATAAACTATTATCAACCATATTCAACAGTAAATCATGTTTCCGGAGCGGATAAATATGACCGGGTGATAGAACATAAACATTTCGGGTTACTTAATGAACGTAATCGACACTCGGTTATAACATGTCAAAAAATTGCGGACAATTGTCTTCCTTTTTTCCCTGTAGAAACAGTCGAAAATGTACATAAGGTATCAGAATATTTAAAACAACACAAGTCAAATAAATCTAATGTATATTTTGTAGGACGTCTTGCTGAATACAAAAATATGGACACTGCCGAAATTATACGCAACGCACTTGATTTCTATAAAGGTTCGTTTTCATCAGATATAACAATGACCGATATAGAATATTGTCAGTCGGTGACTGACATATATAATTACAATATACAAACTACTGTCAAGAATAAAATATCGAAAGCTAATTCTCTCTTAAGAGAGGCATATAAACTAAATATGGATAGAGTGAACCGCACCGAAATGTTGTTTCAAATCAACTCCTTTTCTAAGTTTAATATGGAAACAATAAATAATCATATTATTGTTATCGCGCGATATAATGAAAATGTTGACTGGTTAAATCGTCTAATCGAGCAACATAATTGGATTAATAAGATTGTTATATTTAATAAAGGAGAAGATGATATTAATAATAAACAACCACACATAATTAGTATAGTGAATCTATCTAACAAAGGACGAGAAGGAGAGACATATTTGAACTATATCATAGATAACTATGATACTTTACCAGAACATGTGTGGTTTATACAAGCGAATCCATTTGATCATTCGCCTGATATTATAAATATGTTTTCTTATAATAGTGTTAGTCAATATAATAGCAAATATCAAGGACTTACATATAGGTATCTAAAAAATATCCCCGAGAACATTGAGAAGGATAATCGTTTTTTTGTAAATTCTAATCGAACTATAGATTATTTTATTAATAAAGTCACTCAACAAATTGTCGATATACATTCGTTTTACGATAATTCTCACGAGAGAAAAGTATTTAATATGGAACAAAAATATGATACCACTCGTTTTAATTGTTATTATGATTATCTATGCGATTATATTGGAATTGATAAGCCGCCTAACAATATAATTGGATATACTTGGGCTGCTATGTTTTACGTAAATAAATCACAAATATTGAAACATAGAAATGATGTATATCAAAAATTACGTACTAAATTGCTTGAATACGACGATCAAGGAGGAGATGAGGGATATATGTTGGAGAGAATATGGCATTATATTTTTACAAATAAGTCATATGTATCAGTCCAAGAGATGTATAAATATCATAATATACCATCGTTTATTTCAATATGCGGATGTTTTTTTGAACGCGCAAAAACACTGTTCATTTTTGACAATGAGAATAATCAAAATAGTTACATATGGAAAGGAGGCACATACGACGAAACCAAGTGTATGTTGTATATTGATACAGATGATCATACTAAGGTGATGTGCGTAGAGTCTATGCGATTCAATGGACGAGTTATTGATAAAATCCCGTGTAAGACAATATCTCAAGCTAAGAAGGGGTTAATAGACTATTACGTTATATATTCAGAGGAACAATCTAAACAATTATTATTACATAATAATAATAATATTATTAAATAGTAAATGAGCCAGTCAGATAAGAATGGTAAAAAAAATAAAGACGATAAAATAAAAATACCTCCAGTAGATTGTTTTTTTGATACTGGATACACAGCAAATACTGTTGATAAAATACAGAAGTTACACAAAAAAATATGGTTTAAGTGTATATGTAATTGTTGTACTTGCTATACAGTAGATACAAAAATCGCTATCCAAGATACATATAATCCTACATTTGTAATACAGCGAAAAAATTTTTGTTCATATTGTTGGTTAAAAAAAATAAACCAACCTCTGCGTTGGTAATAGTTAAATATTAGATTCTCTTGGTCCGGTCTCTTGAAACATACCAGTTGTGCTTTTTCTGACAGGAAAAAACATATAACTTCGGTTTAATTTGTCATTATGAAACATGATATCCTTATTTGGATCCAATACCGCAGCTCCTTCCGCAGGTACAATACCCATTTTAGGAGTAGCACTGCCAACATTGGTTATTTTACCATCGTCGCCATCATCATTATAGTTTTTTTCATATACGTTATTGTTTATTTTATACATATTTAATGTATTATCTTGTTTTGTATATTTCATCGACGATACAGTGAATTTACAGTTGCCACATTCAGCATATTTTTGTAAACACTCAATATCTTTCTGAGGACAGTTTTTGCGACAAAAATTTTGGTTACATTTATTTTTTTGTCGATTATTAGGTATTCTATTAGGGTTTCTATTTCTTGCTCCTTCTATGATAGTATTTTCCACTGTTAATATAGAAATAAGTCCAGCGATACATACTAAATAGATATAAGTTTTGTATTTATTGAAAAACGCAATAAACATAATGTTATATATATAATTTAATATATAAAAAATATTGATATGATTCTATAATTATAATAAAATCATAAATATAGAATCTCGAGAATGATAAGGGTAGGTAAACAAACAATTAATTTGTTGGATATAGGATTGTCGGGAATGAAAACACATATGAAAGTGGGAACGCAATATAATAAAAACATATACACAAGTACTACGCCAACAATGTTGACAGGAGTAGTAGGTAAGCACTTGTTTAATTTGTTTGATGTCAGTTTACGAGACGGTCTACAGGCACTGAAAACACCTATATCGATCAGAACTAAGCGTGATATGCTACATAATATTATTTCACGCAATGTGAAGCATATTGAAATTGGATCGATGGTTTCTCCCAAAATTCTTCCACAAATGGCAGATTCTGTAAAAATGCTTGAGTATTCTAAAACTATTGGAATGGATGATATTAATTACTATATGCTTGTGCCTAACAGTAAGTATGTATCTAAAGCACTTGATATCGGTGTAGAGAATATTTCATTAATCACATCTGTATCCAACGCATTTCAACAAAAAAATATAAATAAAACCTTAGATAGCACTAAAGATGACATTGATAAGTCTATAAGTATTATAAATAATTCTAAATTACATGTGAATAATTTGAAACTATATATTTCATGTGTAGATGAATGTCCTATTGTGGGTAAAATTTCACCAAGTATCATAGTTAATGAGATTCTATATTATGCTGAATATGATAATATTACAAATATTTGTCTATCAGATACATGTGGTACACTCAGTGTAGATGTATTTGAACAAATAATATTATTCCTTTTACTTGAAGGAATATTACCTTCAAGGCTATCTCTTCATCTTCATTGTAATTCTAATGAAATGGAACGCGTGAATAGTATTTTAAAAGTATGTATGTCACATAATATTACAATGATTGATGTATCATTTATTGAAAGTGGTGGATGTTCTGTTACGATGTCTGAAGAAAAAATTAATAGAAACCTTTCCTATTTGGATATTTATGATAGTTTAAAATAGAAATTATTACACATATAATGACTGCGTTGTAGCTACAAATTTCAGGGTATTATTTTTTATTTCGTTTAGTTTACTAAGTAGTTCAACATTTTCCATATAGTTTGCGATTTTCTCCAGTTCATTTGCTATATTATTCACTTTTAGAATAGATTTAATAAATTCCCCGAGAAATACAGACTTTTCGGTTTGAAGTTTCTGAATGAGTAACTTACTCTCTATTTCATTACTGCATTCGCACCATTCCATCATATAATTAATCAGATCATAGTGAATTGTGTAATCACTTCCACTGAATACTACATTTTTTACCTCTTGATCGCAGTAATAGTCGAGGCGTTTGCTTATATGAGCAATCGTAGACTTGACTGTTGTATTCTCGGTCTCAATAGTGAACGCTTTGTAATCATCACCTACCTTTACATTAGTAAAACAGCTGAGAACTCCAGCAATCTCTTGATAAGTAAATCCGGCGAAGTAATTATAATGTAAGAGTGTGTCAGTGAAAGCAAGACAATGAATCTCTTGAATATGACATGCGACCTTTCCTGTGATAGAAATCGAATTATCCTCTTCAATAAAATGGTTTTCTTTCAGTATTAGTGCTACTTTATTCGATGACTCGGATATATATGACTCGGTACTTTCGAGCTGTGTTTCAGCCTTCGTTTTTTGTTCTTCGAATTTGAATAGAGAATCATATACCTTTCTATCCTGAGTCATGTATTTATTCATATCTTTGAGTGATGCGAGCTCACGTTCAGCGTTCTTGCGGTGTTTGTTTTTCAAGGTAGGGATAGTGTTTTCCAATTCAATCGTCTTCATGATGTCTTCTTTACTGGTTCTAAGATTTGTAGTGAATTGTTTATTTTGTATAATCTGTGTATCCAATCCATCAATCTCATTTTGAATACTTTTTACCTCGCTACCGATATCAGAATTTAGAATGCTTTTCTTGGCAAACGTATCCACATGTTCCATTTTCATATATTGCATATTCAATATCATATTGAACGACATCTTAAACTTGGAAACAAGTTTCTGAGGCGTTCCGCTCAAAATATGCCTATATTCAGTAGGGGTAGGCAAGGCGAACATATTATTGAGATGGATTACTACACCCTTTGTATCATATCCTCGTCTACCGGCTCTACCCGCTTGTTGAGTATATTCATGTGACATGAGATATCTCGAGGTAGATCCATCAAACTTGGTTAGATTTGTGAACACAACCGTTTTAGTGGGCATGTTTAGACCTACTGCGAATGTTTCGGTAGCAATGAGTAGTTTTATGTATCCTTTATCGAACATCATTTCAATCATCTCACGCAATACCGGTAGAATACCAGAGTGATGAACCGCAATACCTTTCTCCAGAAGCTTTACCATTTTTACATATTCTGGCAAATTCATATATTCGATATAGTTGGGCAATTTCATAAGTACTTTTTGACACTCTTTATGGATAATAGACGGAATATGAGCATCATCGTATCCATCTAATAGACTGAAATTGATTTCTTCGGCATATTTTTCGGCATTGACTCGACTATATACGAAGAAGATAGCGGGCAAAAGGTCGTTTTTTTTAAGATAATCCGTCACACGATTGAGAACATGTTGACGCTTTACAAACATATTGTTCTTTTGAAGATACGTTATGTGTTTTTTCATTGTATGAAGTAGGGGTTCATCAAACTGATTTGACCCATTTGTGATGGCATGTGGTTTATCTATAAAACGTTCCAATTCCTGTCTATATGTCTTATCCTTGACTAATTTCAACATACTGGCATTACATGAGAACCAATAGTGATGCTTTAGAGGAACCGCACGAATTTCAGTGGTTGATAGAAATACCTCTTTGTTTGAATGTATATTTTGGATCCAAGAAGCGAATTTGGAAGGTGTATCAATGGTTGCCGACAACATGACCAACTGTATATTGGAAGGAATTAACATGAAGCACTCTTCCCATACAGTTCCTCTATCGGAATCATTAATGTAATGAACTTCATCGAATATAATTGATCCAACGTCATTCTCAATATTAATTTCGAAATCCAATTGGGTTTGTGCTGCGGCATCTCCAGATTTCGCTTGATATAAATTATTTCTAAGAATCTCAGTAGTCATAATTAATACATCGGCATCTGGATTTGTTTTAATATCGCCGGTTAAGAGACCGAAACTGATGTCTGGATATTTATTTGTGAAATCATAGAATTTTTGGTTTGATAATGCTTTAATAGGGGATGTATAGATAACTTTTTTACCGATCTTCTTGAAATATTGAATGGTAAATTCAGCTGGTAACGTTTTACCAGAACCAGTTGGAGCGGTAACCAATGTATGATTTCCCGAGATGATTGCGTGTAGAGACCATTTTTGCCAATCACTTAATTCGTATGGAAACAACTGTAAATATGAATTTACTATGGGATCGGTAGGATTATATTGTTCTGGGCATATGAAGACCATGATATATATGTGTATGTGTAATTATACGATAAATATATTTATTTCAATTTTAATATGTTTATTGACTTAAAAATATTTTATAAAATAGTTATAAGATAACAATGGAAGAATCAATGGAAATGGGAACAGTGATCGCAAATAAATATAAATTAATTGAAAAAATAGGAAACGGTTCATTTGGATTTGTATTCAAAGCAATTACAATAAAGAACGGAAGCTTAGTAGCAATTAAGTTTGAGAATTATCATGCCAAATCTAAATTACTTAAACATGAAGCCCAAATATATCGTTATTTAGAGGGAGGGATAGGTATTCCGTATATAAAATGGTTTGGTGTTCATGAAAGCGCATCATATACATTTAGATTTATGGTGTTTGATTTATTGGGTAATAGCCTGTACGACTTAAAACATCATTATAAAATATTCACATTAGAACAGGCACAGAAATGTGGCTATGACGTTATCAAAATAGTAGAATATATTCATAGTATGGGATATTTACATAGAGATATAAAACCAGAGAATTTTCTGTTTGGAATAGGTGACTATTCTAAAAAAATGCATGCAATAGATTTCGGTCTATCTAAACGTTTTTTGGATGATAATCATACACATATACCTATGAAACATCATAATAAATTTACTGGCACAATACGCTATTTAAGTACTAATGTTCACGAAGGTAATGAGCCATCACGAAGAGACGACCTTATTTCTATAGGATACATGCTGATGTTTCTATTAAAAGGTTCTCTACCTTGGCAGAAAATTAAGAATGTATCTAAGGAAGATAAAATAAAACAAATTTATAAACTTAAGAATTATTATAAACAGAATAATTTGTGCAATGACTATCCAGTATTTTTAATTGATTATATGAACTACGTATATAATTTGAAGTATGACGATGTTCCTAATTATAATCATATAATCGGACTATTTGAAAATAGTAAAATTAAATTATCTGAAGATAGTATATAATTATATAAACGAGTAATTTGTATACTTATACAATGAAAAGAGGTCATATAAATCAGCTTAAAGACATATGCTATATACTATTTATAATGAATACAGATATTCAAGAAACATCGACTGGAAGCGAACCTATTAGATTCACAGGGCGCGTAAAATGGTTTAATAATAAGGCTGGTTATGGTTTTATTACAGTGACTGATGCAGGTAATATGAAGGACACCGATATTTTTGTTCATCACAGTGGCGTAGTAGTAGATAACGAGCAATATAAGTATCTTGTTCAGGGCGAATATGTATCATTTGACTTAAAGAAGATGGAGCGTGGTGACCATGAATTCCATGCGTTCAGTGTTAGAGGTGTCAGCAATGGAATGTTGATGTGTGAGACACGCAATGAGAACAAGACCGCTCGCCCAAATAGATCAGATGGTGACGTAGATGGTGAATGGAAATCTTCAAACACAAATTCGAGGTCAAATAATGGAAAGCGTTCGCCTGATATTCAGCGCACAGCTTCTTCTACAGCTGATCGTTAAATAAAAATCATATTATAAATATTTTATATTATGATTTAATACCCAAATATTCTGGGTTTTGAATATGGTAAATTGTCCATTGTATTATTAGAATCGGTTGATATGAATATATTATCATCTATCGATGACTCGTGTTTTTGTGTGTTTTTTATTAGATTACTATTATCTGATACTGAATTAATTTTCAACAATTCTTTAATAGTGATAGAATTATTAGATGTAGATTCACTGTTAATCTCGTTATGACTATCCGTATTAGTTTCACTATGACTATCAGTATTAGTTTCACTATGACTATCAGTATTAGTTTCACTATGACTATCTGTCTTTATAGGTTGGTTATTATTTGCTATCATACCTGATAGTTTACTATTAGATTCATTCGATCCTTTTTTTATTATTATATCTGATAAATGTTCTACCAGCTTTAATAACACATCTTCTATGTGTTCTTTTTGATTACTTATCGTAGAAAAATATGATAATATATTATTGGTCATATGTTTAAAATTATAAATCAGTTCTATTGATGAATGGGTCGATCCATTTATTTTTGTAAAAACCTCCGAAATTTGTTCAATATTTTTCATAAATTGTTTATCAGATTTTAGTTGATCAAAAGACATATTTAATTCATTATTGTTATTTGTATCGGATTTTTGTTTATTTGAATTCTTCATTCGTTGAATATTTTCCATTTGTTCTTTAAATAAAGGATTAATATTGTTTTGTAAAACGTTGTCAGAATTATCATGTGAACTAATGTTAGTTGAATCGGTAGAATTGGATGTTTCTGATAAATAGGTAGAATTATTTATCTTATTTCTATTAATTTGTTTATGGTATTTATTATCGAATTTATTAACATTATTAGTTTCATTCAGTTTCCTACGCAGAAAGAAATGTGCACCTCTTGTTAGGGTCCCATTTGCACTATTTATTTTATCAGAGATATTTTGAGTAGTTCGGCGAACTGGATCAATTCTACCATACATATAATATATATATGTCTATAAAATCTTTACCGGATGAAATAAATTAGATTCATTTCCTTCAATAAATTCTTTACTGTATCCCACATTCACGCCAGTACCATTCGTAGTAGAATATTTTGTATCATCAGTATCTAATTCTTTATATGAACAATTATATTTGTATCTTACGTATGGAATAAAAAGTTCATGATGACTGGTATTACTTTCATTTCTAATAGTATCTATAAGTTTGTTGGTAAAATTCTTACTTACTCTATGTACATATAAATGTGCTAAATGGATAGCGTGTAATTTACTACCAACTCTCCAGTTCTTGTAATACCACGAAGGGAATTCTGATATATATTTATATATTAGGTCACAGTTATTGTCTTTATATTTATTAAAAAAGCTATCCCAATCTTTACTAAATACGTCATCTTCTATATACCACATATACGAGTATTTTGAATTGTAAAACCAGTCATATGCTCCTAATTTGGATGGATTGTTTTCCCATTTACCGTTAAAGTTATCTATTTTTGATGTATACTTTTCGGTAAGTTTGTCATATTCTAATAAAACGATAACATTATTGTTTCCAGTACATTCCTTTATTTCATCGATACAATGTGTGTATTTACTATCCAGTCCTATTATAACATTAAATTTAGTATTCTGTGTAATTGAAGAAATTAGTTTTTTTTTTGTAGTAGTGAGATTGTAAATCGACATAAAAATGATAGTATTATCACTATTGGAATTAATTGAATCATTATTTGATACAGTAGCATTAGTATTAGACAAAGTCGTCATTTTTTGTTTAACTTCTACAAGTTCTCGTTCTGTATTTGTTTGTTCTATACGTAATGTATGTAATCCTTGTTTCATTTTATTAAATTCCAATGAAACCATGACTAATTTATTATATAAATTAGTATAATCAGATTCTGTTTCTGTTTCTGTTTCGTCGACTTCTTCTTCATCTTTAATAATTTCTGTAGGTATTTCGATGTTATCTACATTAGAACATCTACAATTAAATATGTTCATTAATATATTCATTTATACTATCAGTAATAATTATTTATAATATTAATAACGCGCTTAATTAAATAATTTATTATTTACACCCATTGTAGATACATTTTATAATCTTAGTTTATAAAAAAAATTGATTTAAAGAAATACTACATATAACATATATAATCAAAGATGCCACAGAAAAGCGCAATGACCACCGAAACCAAGAAGATGACTATTAAGAAGGCTGCTGCCAATAATACTGAAATTACTTCGATGTCTACATCGAATACAGTAGATGTTTTGCCCCCTACACCTTCAACTACTGCTGTAAACGAGCCACCTTCCGTGGTTGATTTTACGCAAGTTGATGCTGAGCTGATTCCTGAAGAGCCGGATCAAATTAGTATTCAGTTTGACGGAATTGTCCAGACGTTGTCTACATTTAGACAATCAATTACTGCTCTTCAGACCCAGATTCGTGGTCTTGAGAAGTGCGTTCGTAAGGAAGTCAAGGGACTTCGTAAGGAAGCAAGTAAGAATCGCAATAAGGGTAACCGTAAGCCTTCAGGATTTGCTAAGCCTTCGCGAGTAACCGACGAGCTCTGTGTGTTTATGAACAGAGATAAGGGTACGGAGATTGCTCGCACAGAGGTAACGCAATTCCTTATCAAGTATATTAATGAGAACCAGCTTCAATTTGCCGAAAACAAGAAGGTAATTCTTCCTGATGCTACTCTCAAGAAGCTTCTTGATGTTAAGGATGGTGAAGAAGTTACCTACTTTAATCTTCAAGGTCTTATGAACAAGCATTTTATTAAGAAGGCGGATACTACTATGCCTACTTCTGTTTAAGAATTAAAATAAATAAAAACCATAAATAAATAATATATCGAAAAAAAAAATAAAAACATATGTTTCTTTATTTTTTTTATAATTTATATCATGACTACTGGCGAATAATGCGCGTAGCGACATACAGGTGATTTTTTCTTTGAAATCCTTTTTTTTTTAGGCATAGGAGTTAATTTGTTTTCTATTTTAGAATAACAATCATAGCATACAATCATTAACGTATTTTCAGTACGCGCATACGCGAAACAACATACTGATGGAACCGCGCAATTCCCTTTGTGACAATTCGCACATTCCACTATTGCGTCGTAACACGAACAAATATTGCATATTTCTACCATTATATTTTTAAAATACTTATTTATAAAAATATACTTTCAATTTTTTTGTAATTAAAAGAACAGGTGCGGATAATATTGATTTTGAAATAAATTCGAATAATTCTGATTATTAATAATGCATACACGATGTGAATCAATTTTAAATAGATATATATATATATATATATTAGATGACAATACAAAAATATCATAGAAAATCCAATAAATTTAGAAAAACTCGTTCAAAAAAACAAAGAGGGGGAATTTCAGAAGATCAAGCAGAAAAGGATACCTATCTTTTTGATGCAATTAATATTGATGATGCGGACGAAGTTGAAAATGCCTTAAATAATGGAGCTAATGTGAATGCGACGAATTGGGTCGGCAATACGCCTCTCATTGAGGCAAGTGATTATAAATCCCGAGAAATAGTGGCAATTCTACTGGATAATAAATATGGAGCTGATGTGAATGCGATGAATAATAATGGCGATACAGCTCTTATGAAAGCAATTAATTGTAATTGGGTCGATCCTGAGTTTGATAGGTCATGGTATCAGGTTGAATACGATATAGCAAATATGGTGCGGATGCTATTGGCTGCTGGAGCTGATGTGAATGTAAAAAATAAGGAGGGTAATACGTCATTAGATATCGCAATTAAAAGTGGCTGCACAGAAAAATTACAATTACCATTAAAACAACTTATTCAACGTAATAAAGAAAAACAGACTTTAAATGAAATAGCGGCTGAACAATTAAAAGCAAAACCAACTGTAAAAAAACAAGGTGTAATAAAACAAGTACTTGGTCAAACAGTACAGAATAGTAAAAGGGAAATCATAGGGCATCCACTTGCTGATAAAATTGGTTCATATCTTGGAGGGAAAAGAAAAACGAAGAGAATTGGTAGAAAAACAAGAAGGACTCGTTCAAAAAGAGGAAGTGGTAATAAGGTCCGATTTCATGAATGCGAAACAGACGCAACTTGTCCTTTAGATAAACCTGAATGTGATGAGAATAATATTTGCGTTCAGAAATTTAGATTTCGTGGAGGTAAACGTTATAGAGAAACAAAAAAGCGCCGATAATTTTTAATTAGGAAAGAGAGAACTTAATGTGGTACAATTCCCTCCGTCGAATGTTGCAGCATACTTTACACTGTTAGGCATAGTATGATTAGTATTTTCGTAATAGAACTCCCACGACAAATGTCCTAATGTTGCACCAGTTTTCATACAATCATATATATCTCCTTCGAATTGAGCATATGAGCCTCTATTGATTGATGAGTTCTGTGGAAAAAGATTTGTTGGTATATTTCCATATCCACCTAAACGATTCGCTAATATATGACCGGCATCACAGTCTTCCGAACCATCATCTTCCAACATGCGTGAATATTTTTGTGTACAACTGGTAGTACCTGTTCCATTATCCAATGAATCTGGTGTAATTGTTCCACTTGCCGATACTACTACTTCATAATCATTGTGATTTTCATACATGTAATCAATAGTCGCACCTCCGCCACCCATGATAACATGGTTGACACCATCTACCGGACAATCTACGGTGGTACATACACAACTACTGGCGCGTATTAAATATAATGGGGCACATAATAATAATATACGAAATAGCATATATTATTATTGATAGATTATTAAATGATCGTTTTATTTGTTTATCCTTTTCGTTCTTCTATGTTTTTGATCAGCCTTTCTTTTTTTGGTTAGTTCCTTTGTTCTTTTACCTAAACGCTTAAAATATTTATTTGCCAAATTATACCTGGCAGTAACATTTTTCGCATTAGGATACCTACTTTTTTTGTGTTTTTTCATTGCGCCAAGTCTTACTTTCATAATCATACCAACTTGCCATATTCTTTTGTGGGGATATTTTTTATTTTTATACAATTTCTCAAGTTTGCTAATCGTATCCTTAACATCTTTTACGGTTGTGTATTTAATCGGAATAGTATCCTTTGGATTTTTATCAATATAGACATCGAAACTTTTAGACGGATCATTCGGATTATAGAGAAATTGTTTCTTATTTTTTCTTGTCTTTCTTTTTTTTCCTCCTAATTTTGAATTGCGTGACGTGTTTTCGGCAACCCTATTTATTATTTTGTATACGCGGTCCCATTTTGGATTATCACTATCCATCCATTTTTTACTTCCTATAATATCAGAATACATATCTTCATATTTTTTTGCCATATTTAACTCGTTTCTACGCCCGTCTGTAAATTTTTGAATATCATTTCTAACTAATATTGAGCTATGTGGTAGATCATGATATAGTTTGGCATTTTCATCAGCCGATTTAACAGATGAATCGAACCGAACGCTTTTTTTTGTTCCACCCCTTGTATTTTTATGTACTCGTTTTTTTGTGTAATTTTTAAAATCTAACATCAAGTAATTATATATATAAGACATATTTAAAACCAATAGAACTAAATATATAAATGGGTAATATGGCTATGATATCATGTAGATATCAATATAATAAATATAAGTTAAACAAGACAGATGTTGATATTCCTGTATTTAGTTTGGACGGATATACTACATTATGTCGAGTTGTTGATGTATACGATGGAGATACTTGTACTATTATATTTGAATGGGAGGGTAAAATGCGTAAATTCAAATGTCGATGTAATGGGTATGATTCACCTGAAATGAAACCTCGTCTAAATATACAGCATAGATCAGAGGAGATTGAAAAGGCTAAATTGGCGAAAAAACGATTACAAGAATTAACAAAAAAATGCGTACGCATTGAATGTTTAAAGTTTGATAAATATGGGCGCCTATTAGGAAATCTATATACCCATCGAGAAAATAAACACATTAATCAAATAATGATCGATGAGGGTCATGGATATGTTTATGATGGAGGTGCAAAACACGCTTAATTTTATACATAAAATATATTATATATATAAAATGAACAATATACAAAAACGATTTGTATTATTTTTAGTTGGGTGTATTGGTATTAGAACGTTATTAGTATATGTAGCCAAAAAAACGACTCCGGAATATTTACAATACATGGGATACATCGCTATCATTCCGGCAATTAGTTTTTTATTCCTATATATAACTAATTCGCGTAGAACTGGTGCCGAAGTATTCGGTCGAAAAATATGGTGGAACGATTTGAGACCTGTTCATAGTTTATTATACGGATTATTCGCATTTAGTGCAATCAATAAGAAAAAATCGTCCTGGATTTATTTATTAGTAGATGTAATAATAGGGTTGTTGAGTTTTGTTACACATCATTATAATGCCAATAGTGTATTATTGTTGTAATATATTGTTTCAAATACTTATATATGTGATTTTTTAAATAATATCTTTATATAATGGATCGATTAAACGGGAATTATCTACTACATTCATGTAATAATCTTGTTGTAATTTGGCAATCGAAAGCCGCGTGTACTATTGTAAGTAAAATGTACTATGATGAAGAAGGGTTATTAACACAAGCAGAATCGTATTCTAATTGGATACATGATTTTAGAGAACAACATGATAAAATAACATTTCGTCAACGTTTAGGATGTATTAAAAATAAACGCACAAAATACATTCACTTCATAGTGAATCCTTACAGAAGAATTGTAAGTAGTTATATACACGCAATGCGCACAGGCTACACAGATTATACTAATATAAGTTTTAGAGAGTTTGTTCAATATTTATCTTATAATAAAATAAAATATAATTCTCATCATGGACTTCAATTGTCACGATTTCATGGAATAAAATCAATAGAATATATTAAAATGGAGAATATTGAAGAACAATTACCTATATTAAACAGCAAATATGGAATAAATTACTCAATGAAAACGTCAGTTCATCATGCTGTAACACATGAGGTTGATGATAAATTTATTGGAGATGTAAAGTGGAATGATATAGAAAAAATACCTCGTAAATATTCCAATTTCTATAGTGAAACTATTAAAGATATTGTAGCCAATCTTTTTGAGGTGGATATAGTTGTATTTGGATATACTTGGGATGAATTCATTAATAATGAATAATTATGCTAATATTATATATTTATCAGCGAGGAGTTACACGTACATCTGATGTAAATATGGCATTAGCCATACATAACACTATGAATATCATAGCAATAATCATACCTTCCATATTTTATATAATTCTCAATATATATTTAATTCTATCAATTTTTATTCATATTCTATAAATGTAACACGTAAATTTCATTACCACAATCATATGAATGACTTTCTATGTATAGACCTGCTTCTTTGAATAGTGATTCAAGTTCATCTAACTTAAAAATATAGTAGTATCTATCATGAGTGTTTTTCCATGATACCATTGTATCTCCATAATTATCAAATACTACTCGGGTTTTCTTTGGCTGCACTATTGACCACACTGAGAGTAGTATTTTTGAACTGGGTCCTTTCAATATACGTTTCATTTCATGTAACGATTTCAGACGATTTTCCTTTGTATATAGGTGATGAAACGACGCAATACATAAAATATGGTCGACTGACTCGGATTCCAACTTAATATTTGTCATATCACTTTCAATAGCGTTGAGCCCTTTTATATTACACATGTCTACAAACTTCTTACAGTTATCTACTCCAATAAATTGGAGGTTATTGTATTTCATATTTCTTCCGTTGCCACATCCGATATCACATACAATCGAGTCATTTTCTAAAGTGGAAACAAACTGGTCTATCCACGTCCATTTATAAGTTCTTGTATTATCGAATTCATGTGCTATTTTATCATATATTTCTTTTACATGAGTGGTCTCATATGATGTCATTATTGTATTATATAGTATACACTTTATACTATATTATATGAATGGTTTTATTGTTTATCGTCTCTTTCTTCTACTCTGTGAACGAGTTCTTTTTGTCCTCTTATTTTTTCTGGTTCTACGTTTGCCGCCAGATTTTTCATAATTGGTTAAATTGCATTTGATAATAGACATAGGTTTGGATTTATTAATATTTCTATTAAATTTATCGTACATGTTCTTGTAGATATCGGTATTATATTGTTTTGGACCAAGACCTTTTTCAATGAAATCACCTTTGGATAATGTCTTAGTATAATTATTCATAAGTGTATTAAAATTTTCACTTGTCATATACACGTCTTGTGGGGTAACCTTTATAGTTTCGTTTAATGGACTATTTTCAAGTTCAGGAATAGATTCTTCAGTGTCACCCTTATTCTTTTTGTGTTCTTCTTCTTTAATACGTTCTTTTAATTGCACCTTTTTCATATTATCATTAAGAAATGTATTGAACTTAAAAAATCCCACTTTCATATATGTAGGCATGTTATCTTGACTATTGTTAGTAGCATGAAATTCGCCATATATAATTCTACATACAGATTCTCCATGCGATGTTATGGACTTATCGTAAGCAATCTCTTTGGTTGTCATACTAACCATACCACTCGCGAATGATGTCAAGTCGACTCCGGTAATAAAACTAATATTTAAATAAATGGTGTGACTTAATGGATTCATAATATATTTTCGACCCTTTTCCTTTAAACAATCCAAATTTCCGTCATAATTGACTGATGCCTTGTCGAGAACTCTTGAAGTCTCAGCATTATCGTCTTTTTTTGAGAACATTTTAGAACCAATTCCAGATAATGAGGACATAACAAGTGAGTTAAAATTATTGTTACAAACCATATTTATCGATGTTTTAATAGGATTTTTATTCAATAATAAATCCTTCGACCCTTCATGACTACAAACATGACTATAGAAGCCCAGCTTGGGTATCATAATAACGGGGTCGCCTCTTGTTATCACTTTCTTAAAATAGATTTGTTGATTTGATATTAAATTACAGTATTTATTACTTGCTGATTTATCAGTGACTAAAGGAGAAGCGACACTTACGCAAATAGGTTTGGAATGAAATGGGTAATTACTATATTCTGGTTGATTCATTGCTTCATAGAATAAGCCACCAAATATAGTTGTCATACCACCTCCTAATGAATGTCCAGCTGTAATTACTCGCGACTTTTGAAATCCTTGTGCTAAATGTAATGTCTTCATACTTTCAATAATAGTATGAATGTATTGACAGGTTGCTTTGTAAATGCCATATAACACACCGACATCTTTACTGAGCTTTACTGGTTTTGCTGTTTGTAATTTGCTGTATATAGCTGCTGTAGCAGCACTATATGTGCCTCTGAAATTAACAAATATGACATTAGGGCATCTACTATCTGTGAGAATGTAAGTTTCTCCGTATTTTGATGATGCTAAAGAAATGTATTTTATATTACCACTGCCAGACTTTGTGGAAAATGATATATTGTCTTTGCTATTGATTAACTGATTTTCAATTTTTTGAACCATAGGATTGATTTGCTTAGCAAAATCATTTAATTCATATTTATAGGTTACAGAGTCATTTACGAGAGACAGCGGGTCACTTGCTGCGGTTTTACTTATGTAATCTAATGCGGATACTGGAATAATAGGTCCAATTATATTGGCGTATGCTTTTACAAATCCTTGATCGGGTAAGTATGCAAGTCTACTCATTACAACACTGTAAAAAATGAGGAATGGAATTTCACCATATTTGTCTTTTGTTCTCGAAAAATCAGATAGTGTTTTACTGGGTAAAAAAGACTTAAATCCGAATCCTCCGCGTCTGGTCGTATTTTTATTTCTTTGTCGGTTGTTTTTGGTTGGCATTAGTTTATAAATATAACTGATATTAAAACATTATATTTATGATAAGTTATTTGCTAAATATTGCTTAGAACTATATTAAAATGAATTACTATAATGAGTGATAATATTGATATTTTACATGCTTTTACAAATGCACATGATGATGGGATGTTTTGCTCTAATATAAAAAATAATGGGGACGCAGACCAGACTATACAGGCAATTTGTTCGTGTAATTGTTGTCCAAGACATATGATTTGTCGACCAACATATGATCAAATTAAACTTCTCGTTACAAATACAGATGTTTCAAAAACAGCCGACATTATTCAAACTATAGAGCATGAGACCAACTATGTCAACAATATTGGTAGCAAATTTATTTTTTTGAATTCCTTTATGAATATTGAATCAGTAATTAGCGAGAATAGCGACATTAAAAAAATCGACATAGATAACTTTAAAGGCGAAGTATCACTTCTTATAAGAAGTCAATATGAAATGATGAATACAATCAGTAAACCTGAAGAAAATAAGCTAATATGTAATATGTTTAAATTGAAAATAATGTCTCTATTGTCTTGTTATATAGAACAAAATAAAAATAACGATGAAATGTCATTAGAATTAAAAGAACTGTTTGGATGGGCAATGGATATATACGAAGCATCAAAGGAGGTTAATAAAGAACTAAAAACGATTGAATGCGCATGTGGATGTAGATCATTTGTTCGCTCTATGTTAATGGTATATGGCAAGAATATAGATAAAAATACACAACTGATAAAGTGAAAGGTATAAACGTTTATTTACATCAATTTGGTTAAATGAGTATATTCTTCATGTTATTTCATTAACACAATCAAAAATAGTAAAAAACTTTAGAATTTTTGAAAAAAAATTGATTTAAGTTTTTTAAAGTAGAATATTTCATCAAATAAAGTAAAAGTTAGTATAACTACACGAAATCTTCCAAATATGTCCACAGTCACATCCACCACCGCCTCTACCGTGAAACGCGCTTATCGTAAGCAACCCAGCGTTCTAAAGGTCCTCTCCAAAGAGGACAAGAAGGGTCTCGTGGCTATCACTAAGAAAATGGTTAAGGAAACAGTAAAGGCTCGCAAAGAATCCGAGAAGGAAGCCACGAAGGCTAAGAAAATCGCCAACAAAGAAAACATCAAACAACTCAAGGCCGACGAGAAGGCTGCTGCCAAGCAAGCAAAGATCGACGAGAAGGTTGCCGCCAAGCAAGCAAAGATCGACGAGAAGTCTGCCGCCAAGCAACTCAAGGCCGAAGAGAAGTCTGCCGCCAAGCAAGCAAAGATCGACGAAAAGGCTGCCGCCAAGCAAGCAAAGATCGACGAAAAGGCTGCCGCCAAGCAAGCAAAGATCGATGAGAAGTCTGCTATCAAGCAACTCAAGGCCGAAGAGAAGTCTGCCGCCAAGCAAGCAAAGATCGATGAGAAGTCTGCTGCCAAGCAAGCAAAGATCGACGAAAAGGCTGCCGCCAAGCAACTCAAGGCCGAAGAGAAGGCTGCTGCCAAGCAACTCAAGGCCGAAGAGAAGTCTGTTATCAAGCAACTCAAGGCCGAAGAGAAGGCTGCTGCCAAGCAAGCAAAGATCGTTGACGAACGCAGCGAAGACGATCTCGTTGAGATCTCTCTGGAAAACGAAGTCAAAGAAGTAGAGAAGATAGTTTTTAAGAAAGGTAATAATTTGGCAATTGTAGCCACAGTAAGATAGAATTTTTAGTAGTAAAGTAAAGTAAAGTAAAGTAAATAAATGAAATGTTTTTTATTGAATAATCATTTATTTTTCCTCATAGAGTAAGCAGGAGCTGCCTGCTGTGCGTAAAAAAATTGATTGATGTTTTCTATAGATATGATACCCACATAAGTAATAAAAGATGGAACAATTAATCCTAAATATGAATATAATGATGGATCGTATGGAGGCGATCGAAAGTAAGCTGAGTAATAATGTGGAACCCATGAGAATGAGTGGTCCACATGTAAAAGTGACGTCCCCTAAAGAAAGGGTTACAAAAAAGAGTAATATACCTCTACCGTGGAGAGGTATTGTAAATGCGTCGTGCTGCGAAGGACTGAAGGTGAATCACGGACTGTATACGCAATGCGAGAACGCCCATACAAACGACAGTGCGTATTGTAAGACATGTTTCAGTCAAGGAGTAAAGAATGGTTCAGGTAAGCCGAATTCATCTACAGTTCATGATCGTTTAGAATCGAGTATAATGGAGTATACAGACAAGCGTACTGGTAAGAAATGCGTGAGTTGGGTTCAAGTTCTAAAGAAGTTAAACATCAGCGTTGAAGATGGCATGCGGGAGGCGAATGGACGAAACATTACTATCCCTCCAGAACAAATGGTGGAAAGTGATAAGAAACGTGGTCGCCCTAAGAATACCACTGTGCCGAAGAATACAGAAGGGGGTGTGGGGGATGAATCCCCCAAGAAGCGAGGTCGTCCTAAGAAAGAGAAGAAAGAGGTGGAGACAGTTGCGGGTGACGATTTGATCGCGAATTTGGTGAGTAATTTTAATGCTGAAGCGTCGTCGGAAGTGTCATTGGATTTAGAGTTGGAGGTAGATGGTGAATTAGAAGAGGATGATGTAGAAGAATCAACTGAAGTGCGAAAATTGACGATCGATGGAACAGACTATTTGGTAGACGAAATGAATACCGTATACGACATGGAAAGTCAAGATGAGATTGGTGCTTACAATTCCGAAACGAATTCAATCACGAGAGATGGTCTGTAATTTAATAGTTAGTTTAATTTAATTTTTAAGATAAATAAAAAAGATTTTTTTTATTCCCATATCTATTAACCAAATTCAAATACTTAATTATAATAACCGATAAATAGAAATCCTACTCATTTCTGGATAAGTATATATTAGATTAAATGATATACTTATCTCTCTGTATTATTATTTTGTAAGTTATTTGAAGAGAGGTAGATTATAGAGTATAGTTGATGTGGAACATAGAATAGATTTTTTTTCTGAAAGTGTTGAAAAAAAAGTATAGAGAGAAAGAGGGTTAAGACAAAACACAGTTGCAACATATATATAGTGCCACCACTAATGTTACAACGACAAATACCAACACAAATATAGCTAATACCTCAGGCATATTGTAGTAAATACTCAGATTCTATTTATGCTTTATTCTAATACTTATTTATTGTGACCGATATATAGAAATCCTACTCATTTCTGGATAAGTGTATTATCTGTAGTTGATATACTTATCTCTCTATAGTATTTTTGTGTAACTTAGTTGAAGGAGTAGTAAAAGGTAGATTCAATGGTGTATTGGTATAGTGAATAAAAAAGTGTTGTTGTTTAATTTAGTTTACATTCAATAATATCTATTACCAATGCATTCTCCTTTCCCATTCGCTCCATTCCTCTTCTGTATCATATCCATCTGCATAATCATCGCGTATTTTGTTATGTTCGTTTATTTCCATTAGACGCTTATTTTCGCTACTAAGTTCATCTTTTTCATTTTTTTCCTCTTCTTTGTTCAATAAATTATAATAGTTATTTTTATTTTCATATTTAGTTTCGTTACATGTAGGTTCGTCATGGTAATTTAATGTAGTACTATCAGCATAATCATATTCATTATAATCATTATATTCATCATTATATTCATCTTCTTCTTCTTCTTCATCCCAAGAATAGCTCCAATATGTAATTTTTATTTGATTTTCTAATGATATATTACAATCTTCATATATGCCTTTGATACAACTTGCTTCTTCTATATTTTTTAAAATCCAAGTGCTAATATTTCCGTCAAATTTTTTTGCACCAGCAAACATAAACCGCATAGATACCGCATTTTTTACATCCCACCGACTTAAATCGCAGTTAAAATTTATTGCGTTATAAAACATTAATTGCATGTCTTCAACATTACTTACATCCCATCCACTAATATCTTGATTAAATATAGATGGGTCCCATTTATACGCTTGAAACATTTGGCTCATATCTTTTACATTACTTACGTCCCATTTACTTATATCGTCGTTGAACCTATATTTTCCGTAGAATAATTGAGACATATCCTTTACTTGTGTGGTATTCCAATCACTGATATGCCCATATTTAATGATAGCTTCTGTTTTATTTTTATACCATAAATCGACGGCGTTTTTAATATCCATGTCCGTGCGTATTAATTTATTTTCGTTCCATTTTTTAATTGCTTCGTCTCCTAATTGCTTTTGGGCGTCGTGGAGGTCTTTTTCCATATTGGCGTGTTTTTGTGTAAGCTGATTGTGAGCTTCCTGTGATTTTTTCCATTCATTGTCTAAGTCTTTAAATGCGATATCTTTATCTAAGAGTGCGAACATCTTATGTTGTGTAAGCTCTTTGTTGTAGGTGGTAGTTGTCATCTTGATATTGCGGTGTTGTTTCAGTAAAAAAATAACAACTGTGTGTGTTCAATTTTTTTTGAACTTTTTTGGTGGGATATTGGGAAACTTATTTGGTGGATAAGGGACGATATGTGAATTACTTTTCTCTCTATAACAATTTGTGGCTTCTATTTGAAGTAATAAGGAAGTGAAGGTGATGTTCTATTTTGTATTGAATATTAGGTATATGTTTGCTGAAAAAAGGACACTAAAAAAAAGGACCCAATAGAGAAATAAAAATTGAAATACTTTTCTATATATATGGGGGTGTATCAAAGTATTTCGTATAAAGATTCAGTAAGAATGCATCCATTAATCAAGTTAGACATGTTAAAATTCAAGCCTGTGGCTCTTCCCACTGTGATAGTGGCGTGGTCGTGGGACGAGGATTTAATCATCAATCCCATAAAAAACGTAGCGAAGGCTTCGGAGGACAGGCTGCGCTATAGGGGAAACGTCCCATTCATGCCATTAGACTCGCCGGATCATAGTCAGAAGTGATCTTAAATACAAACTCTAATAAAAAATATCTATCTGTTCATATAGGCAGGTATTTTTTATTCAATATACTTTAGCACTACATAACATCAAAGGGGGGTTAATGAACCCCGACATACAGGCGGGCAGAATGCTTGCTATAGTGTCCTCTTGTCCTCTATATTGCGCCCAGATTTTGTGCTCAGTTTTGTGCTCCATTTAGTGCGCGGATTTTCGCCACCCATATCTCAAAATCTTACTCATTTCTTGATATCTATTAAAGGAACTTAAATGGGGAGGGTAGCTCTCGGCTATGAATGCTCGCTATCATAGTCTTGGTCTTAGATTACATGGTGCGTATACTACATATTTCTTACTTAAAATAAACATCCATTCAATAAAAAATATACATTTTATACAGTATATTTTTTATTTGGTGATATTTGGCTACATGTATTTTAATCCTCATTATACAATTTATACCACTCTCTTGCCATTACCAGCACAAAGAAACCTACAAGCAATAAAGTTTCTGCAACAACCGTCATTCTTATTATTCTTAATACTTACTTAATTATTTTAATACCGAATGTTGTAAAAACAAAACCCAAATCAAATTTTTTGGTCATTTTTGGGGGTTATTTTTATTGATGACGTCTTCTTTCTTCATACAACAAGGATACAATCAAAATTACTACTATCACAATTGCGGAAATTACTATTACCATATCGTCTTACTTTTTATTTAATACGCCAATATCTAATAAACTGTGCTCAATTTTTATTCACAAATACTTACATAATTGCGGCCAATTTTTTGTCACCCATATCTCAAAATCCTACTCATTTCTTGATATATATTAAACGGCTTAAAGAGCACCGGGCCATTTTCAACGGAATGCTTGCTATTATAGACTCGGGTATAGATCCGTTAGATTCAATGGTATACAATCCAAATTATACTACTAATCTCTCTAAGATACAAAATACAAATCTTAGAATAAAAAAGGGAAGTTGATTAATATATTAAAGGTTATAAAATTAGAGTGATCATCCATGTTGTCAATCATCTTGAGTTTAATATGCCGCTTGGTTTTTACAACATTATTGACTCCTCTGCCACGCTCGATTATGCTTGCTAATTCACGCCCCCCCCAGATATGCCCAGATCCGCATCACTTCGGTCACAGTAAATAGTAAAAAACTACCCGCATCACATAAAAAATTGATCATAAGCCGTACATACATACGAGTAGCATAAAGAGATATATAAA